>ERZ824575.20-NODE-20-length-237805-cov-168.398612_pt1 | contig 237805 bp, 172 predicted proteins | sample MGYA00519470_ERZ824575 | MGnify/ENA primary metagenome ERZ824575 (study PRJEB31778, sample SAMEA3449170) | human gut metagenome | biome: human gut; feature: human-associated habitat; material: faeces | place: United Kingdom | collected 2010/2012 ... | reverse complement strand
AAGCTTAGTAAACCTGACTTGTCAATTGCTTGACGGTTCGTTTCTTTTACCCAGTCAACTTTCTTATTTCTAAGAAGTTAACCGCTTCTTGTACTACTTGTCTGTTTATGTAAAATCTTTCAAAGAACTCTTTCTTTAATCGCTAAGAGAAAGTGTATTTCTCAAAAGCGAGTGCAAAAGTACTAACTATTTTTCATTCCACCAAATCTTTTCGCAAAAAAGTTGCTTTTTTAGTCAGTTTTTAACATCTATAAAGACTTTACACAATAGATTTTAACTGCTTACATTATTGTATATATGCGCTTGCCTGTGCACGCACTTAGGCGTATACGCAAGCGCACAATATAATTTAGGTTATAATGCTTTTTAGTTAATTTATATTTAAAAATTGACGCTTATCCGTAGCCATTAACTTTATTTCGCTGACAATATTTTAACGGCTTATACATCAAGGATACTGATTAGACAGGGATTCTCAGAAATTTCCATAGAAAGAAATCATAAAAAAGAGGACCCTCTAAAAAAGATACCCATTTCGGAATAGAAAACAAACACTTAAAATATGTAAAAACGGGTTGAATTCTTAAAATATGTTTCTAAAAAGCGAAAAACACCCTTCACCACCCTTCACCCGTAACTATTTGACACATAAAACGTTAAATAAAAAGGTGAAGGGTGAAGGTTTGAAAACTCTTTTTTATATATACGCGCGGCAAGGGAAAAAATCCGTTTTTTCATTTTTCTGACTTTCTGGATTTTCCAAAAATCCTAAAAAAAGAATATAATATAAGATTTAAAATATACCCTTCACCCTTCACCTCGTCACCACAACCCAGTTTCCATATCTTCGTCATCGGATGACCTACATTTGTCTTCTGGGTTTATCCTTCGGAGATATTCAGCTATCTTTCGGAGATAATTTCTTATCCTTCGGAGATATTCTGCTATCTTTCGGAGATATTATCTTATCCTTCGGAGATATTTTTCTGAATGATTCCATGATATTTTTCGCACTTTATTTCCCGAATCCACGCAAATCGCACAAATCGCATAGGTAGAAAACGGAAAAGACGTATCTTTGCATTCGAAATAAAACGAATAGCGTATGAGACTGGTAGAAGAAAGAGAAGATAAGAGATTAAGATGGCAATGGCAGATCAGTTTCAACCGCAAGGAGGCTGACATGAAGTCAGACATCACCATCATTCCCAGCGGCAACTATCATATTCTGATAAAGGGTCTGAAACAGAACGACATCATCAGAATATACGGAGCCTCAGGTGTCCTGGCACTTCAGAAACAGGCAAAATCTGATACAGAACTGCTTCGCTCACCAGTAAATGGAACTGTAGCCGTAGAGGTAACACGAGGCAGAAAACAGATAGGCGTAAAGAAGACAGCCCTTAAATAAAGGAATGAATGACGTAAAATTACGGAATAAATGTTAATAAAGCGCAGAGATTATCGTTCGTTTCAATAATTGGCATTATCTTTGCGCTTATTATATTATTCAATAGACCATAAATAACAAAAGAAAATAGAATTATGACAGAAAAGGAAATGTACAATCTGATAAATAATCAGAACAACCAGCAGAGCAATGGCTTTGCTGTTAATGAGAAAGAGCGAGGTATAAGCGGTGTTTTCTCTGCTTTGATGCGCAAAGTGTATACATGGATGACCTTAGCTCTCCTGATTACGGGCGTTACTGCCTATGGTGTAGCTAGCAGTCCTACCCTGCTGATGACCTTGATGACAAGCCGCGGCTTGCTCTTTGGCTTGATTATCGCAGAGCTCGCTCTGGTATTTATCATTACCGGTGCCCTACAGAGACTTTCCCTGACTACGGCCACCCTACTCTTCATCGTCTACTCGGTTTTGAATGGTGCCATGCTTTCATCCGTATTCGTAGTATATACGATGACCAGTATTGCCAAGGTATTTTTTATTACAGCCGGCACATTTGGAGCAATGGCTTTCTATGGTTACACAACCAAGAAGGATTTGACCTCTTTAGGAAAAATACTCTTCATGGCGCTGATTGGTCTGATTATTGCTACCATAGTAAACATGTTCTTGAAGAGTTCGGGATTTGATTACATTTTGAGTTACGCCGGCGTAGCCATCTTCGTTGGCTTGACCGCTTGGGACAGTCAGAAAATCAAGCAGATGCTCCAGACACAATACGACATGAGCGAGGGCGCACAGAAACTGGCACTCATCGGAGCCTTGACCCTGTATCTCGATTTTATCAATCTCTTCCTCTACTTGCTCCGCATCTTCGGAAGCAGCAACAAGGAATAATGAAAACGAGAACCGGGAATAAAGTAAAAAAACAAAGAATAACATACATAACGAGAAAGGTTGGCTTGCCCTCAACGGGTTGGCCAACCTTTATTTTTTTAATTCCTAGAAAAGGTAAATGCTAGAGTTATATTCTCTTCAAAAAGTTCTATGGTGCAAAGATAGAAAAAAAATCGAGAACCATGGTTTCAAAATAGTAAAAATAAGTTTCAAATAGACAAAAAGTGTCTTTTGACATTTTTCAGTGTGCCGCTGATTTTTATAAACTACCTATACACCAACAACTTATGCATTTACTCTATATTTATTAGGAGAGCAACCAAAAGAGGCAAAAAAAATACTCTTCTAAACGTAGAAATAGAATTGAATCCCGATTTGATGGCGATTTCCGGCAAAGGATAGTTCGTTGACTTCAACAATTTCTCTGCATATTATATACGATAAGTATTCACATAATCATAAAACGTCTACCCATTCTGCCGGTTAAAATAGCGACTCAGATAAGTACGGTTCGTACCAGCAGCCAGCGCCACATCAGACAATTTCAGTTTCGGATTGAGATAGATTTAATCTTCCTCGAACAACCGCTGCACCTCAGCAGCCATCCCCGAAACATCAACTTCGTTCTGCTCTAACGGTACAATTTCAATATCGCTCAACTCTTCTATCACTGACTCATGCCTATAAACAAAATAATCTATCAGCATCCAGAGTATCAGAGAGCTTACCATATAGATATTGTCGTAATCCACTTTAATAACGAAACTGCTCAGCATCCATAAATGGCTCCCCAGACAGAAAGCACATAAAACCAGATGATATTATGGGTAAAAATATAGAACACCGGCAACAAGAGGAAAGGCAATTCCAGCATTAAAGCTTTCAGCCATCTGAACCAGCCCGGCTTCACCAGGTCCATCAACACAAAGCTGTAGAACGGAATAATCATCGTATCCAACGAAGACGTAAGATACCACGCATGCTCGTTGTCAAAACCATAAATCAGAAAGAAAACCATGTCCTTTACCAACTGCAGGTCGACCACGATCATGAGCCACATAATCATCCGAAAGAGCATCTCCTTTCCTTTTCTCCAAAACAGGAAAGCCATCATGGAGAAGAACATCATGCTCATACCATAAATAAAACTCGTTACCGAATCCATGTCTACTTTCTATATAAATAAACAAAAAGGCACACCTATGGAAAGATATTCTAACATTCCAAAGGTGTGCCATGATATAAATTAATGCCTTATATAATAAGGTGTAGTATTAAATGAAATAACCTAATTAGTCGATTTCCTCATCGGCCTCGTAACCACCCATCTCACGGATAGCATTCTTCAGCATCGTGTACTGCTGGTAGAGATGGTTCACAGGCTCTTCACCCTTAGTATAATCGTGCATAGGTGCCTTGAGGAAGAAACTCAAGAAACGCTGGGTTCCGAAACGGCCTGCACGAGCAGCAAGATCGCTCAACAATGTAAGGTCGAGCAGCAATGGAGCAGCAAGGATAGAGTCGCGGCAGAGGAAGTTAATCTTAATCTGCATTGGGTAACCCATCCAGCCGAAGATATCGATATTATCCCAACCCTCCTTGTTATCGTTACGAGGTGGATAATAGTTGATACGTACCTTGTGATAGTACTGAGTATCTTCATCGTTACCATGACCATAGAGATCTGGCTGAGCTTCCGGTTTCAGGATTGTCTCAAGAGTAGAGAGTTTACTAACCTCCTTGGTATGGAAATTAGCTGGTTCATCGAGAACGAGACCATCACGATTGCCGAGAATATTGGTAGAGAACCAGCCATTCAAGCCGAGACAACGGGTACCGATTATAGGAGCGAAGCCACTCTTGACAAGAGTCTGGCCTGTCTTGAAGTCCTTACCGGCGATAGGCATTTTGGTCTTCTCTGCGAGTTCCCACATAGCAGGAATATCAACAGTTGTATTAGGAGCACCCATGATGAAAGGAGCACCCTCTGTCAAAGCAGCATAAGCGTAGCACATGGATGGAGCTACATGCTGGCGGTCGTCAGCCTTCATTGCAGCCTCAAGTGCTGCCAATGTACCATGAATCTCCATATCTACAGGAACGTAGATTTCGGTAGATGCTGCCCAGATAACAACGATACGGGCACAACCGTTCTTCTCCTTGAAGTCGCGGATATCCTGACGAAGAGCCTCTACCATCTCCCAGCGGGTCTTGCAATCCTTCACATTATCGCCATCAAGACGCTTTGCATAGTTCTTGTCGAAAGCAGCCTTCATTGGTACTACCTTCTCCAACTCCTCGCGTACAGGATTGATATCTTTCTCCTTCAATACCTCAGCATACATAGCTGCCTGATAAGCATTCTGCGGATAAACATCCCAAGTACCGAATACGATATCATTAAGGTCTGCAAGAGGAACGATGTCCTTGTAGTGCAAATATTTCTTGTCTGCACCCTTGCCAACACGAATCTTGTCGTACTGAGTCATTGAACCTACTGGCTTAGCAAGTCCCTTACGAGTCATGAAAACACCGGTCATGAAGGTAGTAGCTACTGCGCCACAACCAACAACCAAGATTCCCAGCTTACCTTCTGCTGGTTTAACATTCATTTTTTCCATCTTCTAGAGGTTTATTTTATATTAAGTTGATTATAATCTAAGAATTGTGTCTGCAAAGATAACAAAAACTAATTGAACCGATGTGGTTTTCGTAGACTTTTTTTCAATAATTTACAATAATTAGCTTAAAATGGATAAAAAGGCTATTCTGCATCAAAAGCCAAGTGTAAAATATTTGTATGAAAGAAGGTAATACATGCATATTTATTCCATGTTTATGCATAACAAAAGACAAAATAATGTTATTCTATGCATTTTTCTTTCATTTTATTTGGTTATTTACAAAATATATTGTAATTTTGCAGCCGTTAAACGAATAAAAATACAGCATATGAAGGCAAAGAATAGCAGATTGGAAACTTTGAAGATGCTTATATCAAGTCAGGAGTTGAGTTCGCAAGACCAACTTTTGGAGGCTCTTCACAAAGAAGGCTTTAAGATTACGCAAGCTACATTGAGCCGTGACTTAAAACTGCTCAAGGTAGCAAAGGCAGCATCTTCGAGTGGAAAATATGCGTATGTCCTGCCCAATGATACATTATATAAGAGAGTATCAAACCATATTCCAGTGAGCAAGATGATGGTGAATACCGGATTCCAATCAATCAACTTCTCCGGGAACATGGTCGTGATCAAAACACGTCCGGGATATGCAAGCAGCATTGCCTATAACATAGACAATAGTGATATTTCTCAAATTCTTGGAACCATCGCCGGTGACGACACGATCTTTCTTGTTAAAAAGAAAGGTACCACAGAAGAGGAAATCATCAATGCACTAGCAGAGGTAATTCCAGACGTTCACCATAAATATGTATAAGGTGGTTGAATTTTTATGCAAAACATACACCTTATTATATATAAAGAAAGAATATTAAAACAAAAACATTTTAAGATAGAAGAGAAAAAATGGAAGAAGCAGAAGTTAAAGTAATGGTGGCTGACGAAAGTCACATCAAGTACATCGACACCATTCTGACTACAATTGCAGAAGCTGCAAAGAAGCGTGGTTCTGGTATCGCCAAGCGTTCACCAGAGTATGTTGCCACCAAGATGCGCGAAGCCAAGGCGGTCATCGCACTCCAGGGCGAAAAGTTCGCAGGTTTCAGCTACATCGAAACATGGGGCAACAAGCACTATGTTACCACATCAGGTTTGATCGTTCACCCAGACTTCCGTGGTTTGGGATTGGCTAAGCGTATCAAGAACCTTACCTTTACGCTTGCCCGACAGCGATGGCCTCATGCCAAGATTTTCTCTTTGACATCCGGTTCGGCTGTCATGAAGATGAACACCCAGCTGGGTTATCTTCCTGTTACTTTCGCCGACCTGACCGATGATGAGTCATTCTGGCGTGGTTGCGAGGGTTGCATCAACGTGGATGTCCTCCATCGTACCAACCGCAAATACTGCATCTGCACCGCCATGCTCTTCGACCCAGAGGAGCATCTGCCTATCAAGCTTCCTCAGGAAGTGATTGAGAGAATCCGCAAGATTGACGGTCCTTCTGCAGAAATCTAAATCCTTATATATAATAAGGTGTTGGCAAGAATGCCATCTAAATATTATTCATCCATATTAAACATAAAATAAAATGGCAAATAAAAAAGTTGTAGTCGCTTTTAGCGGCGGTCTCGATACATCATACACAGTAATGAAGTTGACCCAGGATGGCTGGGATGTTTATGCAGCATGCGCTAACACAGGTGGTTTCTCTGCCGAGCAGTTGAAGAGCAACGAGGAGAACGCATATAAGTTGGGCGCCAAGGCATACGTCACTCTCGACGTTACCCACGAATATTATGAGAAATCATTGAAATACATGATTTTCGGTAATGTGCTCCGCAACAACTGCTACCCTATCTCTGTATCTTCAGAGCGTATCTTCCAGGCTATCGCCATCGCTCGTTACGCCAAGGAGATTGGTGCAGATGCTATCGCTCACGGAAGTACAGGTGCCGGCAACGACCAGATTCGTTTCGACATGACCTTCCTGGTAATGGCTCCTGGTGTAGAGATCATCACATTGACTCGTGACAAGGCGCTTTCTCGTAAGGAGGAGGTTGATTATTTGAACGAGCACGGCTTCTTTGCAGACTTCACCAAGTTGAAGTATTCTTATAACGTAGGTATCTGGGGAACCAGTATCTGCGGCGGTGAGATTCTCGACCCAACCCAGGGTCTTCCTGAGGAGGCTTACCTGAAGCACGTTACTGCCAAGGAAGAAGAGGCTGAACTGAAGATTACCTTCGAGAAGGGTGAGATTGTGGCTGTCAACGGCGAGAAGTTTGATGATAAGATTGCTGCCATCCAGAAGATTGAGGAGATTGGTGCTTCTTACGCCATCGGTCGCGACTGCAACGTGGGTGACACCATCATCGGTATCAAGGGTCGTGTAGCTTTCGAGGCTGCGGCTCCTAAGCTCATCATCGAGGCTCACCGCCTGTTGGAGAAGAGCACATTGAGCAAGTGGCAGCAGTATTGGAAGGATCAGGTAGGCAACTGGTACGGAATGTTCCTCCACGAGAGCCAGTACCTGGAGCCAGTGATGCCGGATATCGAGGCTATGCTGTCTTCTTCTCAGCGCAACGTAAACGGTACAGCCATCTTGAAGCTCCGTCCATACAGTTTCCAGACTGTAGGTATCGATTCACCAGACGATTTGACCAAGTCTAAGCTCGGTGAGTATGGTGAGATGCAGCATGGTTGGACAGCAGAGGATGCGAAGGGTTTCATCAAGGTAAGCTCTACCCCACTCCGTGTTTATTATGGTATGCACCCTAACGAGGAAAGATAATATGGTAAAAGTAGGTATTTTAGGAGCAGCTGGTTATACAGGAGGTGAGTTGATTCGCCTTCTTATCAACCATCCTGAGGCAGAGATTGTATTCGCCAACAGCGAGAGTAACGCCGGCAACCTGGTGGCTGAGGTTCACGAGGGATTGTATGGCGAGACCGACTTGAAGTTTACCGCCGAGATGCCTTTCGATCAGGTAGATGTTATCTTCTTCTGCTTCGGTCATGGCAAGAGCGAGGCGTTCCTGAAGGAGCACAATGTTCCGGAGAACGTGAAGATTATCGACTTGGCACAGGACTTCCGTCTTGCCCCAGAGACTGTGGTTGCTACCCAGCAGCCAACCCCAGCCGCTCACGATTTTGTATATGGTCTTCCAGAAATAAATGAATCAAAAATAGCCGTAGCTCAGCACGTGGCAAACCCAGGTTGTTTTGCAACCTGCATTCAACTTGGTTTGTTGCCTGCTGCTAAGATGGGCCTCATCAACAGCGATGTATCTGTCAACGCCATTACAGGCAGCACCGGCGCAGGTCAGAAGCCAGGCGCCACTACCCATTTCTCATGGCGCAACAACAACATGAGCATCTACAAGGCATTCAACCATCAGCACGTACCAGAGATTCGTGAGAGTCTGAAGCAGACACAGGGTTATCTCGATGCAGCCATCGACTTCATCCCTTACCGTGGCGACTTCGCCCGTGGCATCTTCGCTACAGAAGTGGTGAAGACCGACAAGCCAATCGAGGAAATCGTAGCAGGTTACAAGGAGTTCTACAAGGATGCCAAGTTCACCCACTATGTGGATAAGGCAATCGACCTGAAGCAGGTGGTGAATACCAACAAGTGCCTGGTTCATGTGGATAAGTATGGCGATAAGCTCCTGATTACTTCCTGCATCGACAATCTTCTGAAGGGTGCCGTAGGTCAGGCTGTTCAGAACATGAACATCATGTTTGGTCTCGACCAGACAGCAGGTTTGAAACTCAAGCCATCAGCATTTTAGATAAAAGAATTCGGAAGAACGGATGAAAAATCATTCGTTCTTCTATCATAAAAAATAGTTTGTAATAAGATAACTCTATGAGTTGTCTTTCTTAAAACATAGATTTAACATGAAACTTTACGACGTATATCCTCTTTTCGATATTAATATTGTAAAAGGTAAGGGCTGCAAGGTATGGGACGACAAGGGTCAAGAATACCTCGACCTCTATGGCGGTCATGCCGTTATCAGCATCGGTCATTGCCATCCTCATTATGTGGAGATGCTCACCAACCAGTTGAACAATCTGGGTTTCTATTCCAACTCTGTCATCAACAAGTTGCAGGTGAAACTCGCTGAGCGTCTGGGCAAGATTAGCGGTTATGAAGATTATCAGTTCTTCCTCATCAACTCTGGTGCCGAGGCAAACGAGAATGCCTTGAAACTGGCTTCATTCACCAACGGAAGAACCCGCGTGCTTTCTATAGAGAAGGCTTTCCACGGCAGAACATCCCTTGCCGTAGAGGTAACAAATAATCCTAAGATCATCGCTCCTATCAATGATAATGGTCACGTAACCTATCTTCCTATCAACGATTTGGAGGCTTGGGAGAAGGAACTTGCCAAAGGCGATGTATGTGCTTGTATCATCGAAGCTATTCAGGGCGTAGGTGGCTGCAACATGGTAACTCCTGAGTTTGCTCAGGGATTACAGGCAGCCTGCAAGAAATACGGCACCTTCCTGATTTGCGATGAAATCCAGTGTGGTTATGGCAGAAGCGGTAAGTTCTTTGCACACCAGTGGTTGGGCATCAAGCCAGATCTCATCACCGTAGCCAAGGGTATCGGTAATGGTTTCCCTATGGGTGGCGTATTGATTTCTCCAGAGTTTACTCCTGTATATGGTCAGTTGGGTACAACCTTTGGTGGCAACCACCTGGCATGTACTGCCGCTCTCGCCGTTCTCGATGTATTTGAGAAGGAGAACCTGGTACAGAATGCGCATGAAGTTGGTGAATATCTCATCGCCCAGCTGAAGGAGTTGCAGAAGCGCAACAGCCACATCACAGAGGTTCGTGGCCGTGGTTTAATGGTAGGCGCCGTACTCGACATTCCTCACAAGGAAGTTCGCAGCAAGCTCATCCACGAGCAGCACTGCTTCACCGGTTGCGCCGGCACCAACATCCTTCGTATCCTCCCTCCATTGGTATTGACCAAGGAAAATGTAGATGACTTCATCGGAAGATTGGAAACCGTATTGAAGGAAGTATAAACCCATTGAGATAAGGATATAAAGAAAACTCAACCCATAAAAGAAATAGGAATCACTCCTATCGTGAGCAGCAAGCCCTTTGCGGTTTGCTGCTTTTTTGTTCCCCTTATAGGAAATCACCTTAAATGTCTCTACTTTCGAATAAAAGTAATAAAAGATATTTATAGTCGATTCAGCTCTGCATTACCGACACCAGTTCCTTTGTACTTGCTACGTGTGGTATTGAACTTATAGCGAAGGGTGAGTTGCAGGTCTCTCGTACCTCGCTTAGATACTTGCAAAAGTTCCATCTTTTGGTTATAGAGCAAGTCGGCATCCCAACATTTATAAAGCAGGTCGTTGCCTTTTATTTCCAAGGTAAGGGCATCCTTTAGGAATGACTTACTGATGCTGACATCCAGTACATGCTGCTCTTTGGCAAGATATACGTTCATCGTGTTACCCTTGCCGACCACCTCATATCCATCTTTCTTCTTCACGATGCTCGGCACATGCTTCAATACATCTTCTGCCGTACCCATCTTGCCAAGCACGGTTCCTGCCACATTGGTCAGCTACGATGCGACACCATCTCCTTAATATATTCATGGTATTATTGTATTCTTGCAGCAAAAGACTGAAAAACATTGAAATAGCAAAATCTATCACATTTTTATGAGGGACTTTTCGAGTTATCCATACACTTTTATGAGGGACTTCCTACTTTTTCGTCTTTTGCTGTATCTTTTTGTATTTCAATTGGCTCTATTTCCAACTGATCAAAAATTATTTTATCTGAATTGCAAATTTCATTCTTGAATTTAGAGATATTTTTATTAGAAGCATTATTCAAATATACGACAATTCTATTTTGAATAGGTCTGATACCAACAGCAACCCACCCAATTTCATCTCGCAATGCAGCTTTCTTAGCAAAAGATACTTGCAATTTAGCGTTTAATTCTTTTAATTCTTGAAGAGAATAAGTACAAGATACAAATGTCACATTTGAATCTGTGCCTAGTCTTTTCTTTATATCTTCTATTCCTTTTGGACTTCCATTTTTGACCATAACAATAAGTTTATTTGCCTTGACATATGAGCCTCCAAAATATTCTGGTGTTATTATGTTATCAGATGTTGTGTTGTTTTTCCTTACTGCAACATTTGCATAAGAATCATATAACTTTTCATTAAGTTGTTCTATGTTGCTTGCATAAGAAGGCCTACACTTATTACTATTCTCTGCACAAGAAGAGATAAATCCTAAAAGGATTAAAGAGAAGATTGTAAAGTATAAATTCTTACTATTCATAGTTGATAAAATTTAATAATACTACAGCATGGGTTAGTTCCACCCATCGAGTCGGACTCATCGTAAAAGCATTCGAGCCCGCTTCTTTCAGGGGGGGGCGAATTCGCCCCCTTTAAAATTAGGGTTGTTCAACTGCTCTCAAAGTCCTAAGTACTCCAAGGTGTTTTTGGAACGCAACCAATTCTTTACCACATCTTTGGGCTCAACGGGATTCTTCTGCCTTGCTATATCGGTAATGCAGATGTAATCAACACCATCCTTGGTTAGCGTCTTTATCGTTTGGTTTCTTACTATAATCTTTGCCATAAGATATTTGTTTTTGCATTCATTTTTAGATTTTTGCGTTGTCGGTTTCCCGATTGCGAATGCGAATATACGAAAAATATCGCTAAAATGAGAACAAAAGAATAAAAAACGGATGAAATTTCGAAATAAGACTTGGTTTTTAACGGTTGTTATAGCATTGGCGCACGTTTATTGTAGTATTAAGATTGCAAAGACTATAAATATCCGCTTCAAGGGAAACGAGTAGCGTATAATGACAAGACCTCGCAGAAGGCTCTTGGATTGATTCACAACTATCGCATGGGACTGGGTTATGCCATTGCTGATAACCACCAGCTATCCCTGGCATATACAGGAAAATGGGATAGCAGCCATCTTCATCATGAAACGATGGGAACAAACACATCCCAGCAACAGGGCAATGAGCATATTTACCTGCACAATGTAGATGCCAGCTACAACCTGCCCTTTGGACTACAAATAGGCATATCCTATCTCAACTACCAAAACCCCAGTCAGCAATATCTGGAAGGAACAATGCTTGACGAAGAGCGTATTCTATACACAAACAGCAAGCAGGTAATAGACAAATGGCTTTTCACCGCCGATCAATCCCACACTTAATGCATCGTGGAAAGCCAATCCTGGCAACATACTCAACTTATCCTTCAGTTCCAGCTCACAGTTTCCTAGCTATTGGTCAACTATGAGCAGCATTTACTATGCCTCTACCTATATGGAGATATGGGGAAATCCTCATCTCAAGCCTTACTCTACATACGAGACCAACCTGATGTGGACAATCAAAAGTCGCCATACATTGATGGCATTTGCAGAGTTCCAACCCAACTATTCTGTGCAGTTGCCTTATCAAACTGCCGACCACCTGGCAGTCATTATGAAGGAGACCAATTTCGACTATAATCATACTATAGGCATTAGAGCATCGACAACTTTCGGTATAGGCAATTGGATGAACGGAAGTGTTTCGGCAACAGGAATCTACAGACATGACAAGAGTAACGATTTCTTTGACTTGCCCTTCAATCGCAAACATATCTCTGCCGTTCTTGCCGGAAATCTATCCGCCCAGCTTAGCCGAAGCCATCACATCCATTTCATACTTAACCCATTCTATCAGTCGAAAGCCATTCAAGGACTCTATGACATCAAATCAGTCTTTCTCTTGATTGCTATGTTGAGATGGGCTTCCGATAATGATAAATGGAGCATTGTGGTTAAAGGCAGCAACATCTTCAACGAGGGATTCTCTACAAAATCAGTACAAAGCAATCAAGACTACCACATGAACATCAAGCAAGATTGGGCATCAGCCTCCATCTCCATCATCTATAAGATAGGCAAGTACAAGGAAAAGAGAACCAAGGACGTGGATACTTCCAGAATGGGAGTAAACTAGCGAATTTCTTAAAAAATCGTCAGTAAACAAGCGTACTTTCTTAAAAAATCGTCTACAAACTGCTCTTTTTTCTGATAAAAGTAGTATCTTTGCACCGTAATTGCATTTTAACTATAAGACGACAATGAAAATAACAATTATCGGAGCAGGTGCTATGGGCGGTGCCATGGCTGAAGGACTCTTGCAGAGCGAGAAGTTCACTCCATCAGATATTACGGTATCTGACCATAACCAACCAGTATTGGATCACTTCGCAAGCGAAGGAGCCAGCGTAACTCTCGACAACCAGTTGGCTTGCCACGGCACAGACATCATTTGCGTGGTAGTAAAGCCATGGTGCGTGGAGAAGACATTGAAGGGTATCAAAGATGCACTCAACTACAAGAGTCAGAAACTCGTAGTGGTAGCAGCCGGTGTGCCATCAGCCAACATCAAGGAGTGGCTGGACAAGGATGGTATCACCCCAACCTTCTTCCTCGTGATGCCAAACATCGCCATTGCCTACAAGCAGTCGATGACCTTCATCACTCCTGTAGATGCATCTGCTACAGAAATCCAGCAGATTACAGAAATCTTCGATGAATTGGGCGAAAGCCTCATCATGGAAGAACGTCTCTTCCCAGCAGCTACCGCTATGTCGTGTGCCATCGCTTACGCCATGCGCTATGTAAGAGCCAATGTAGAAGGCGGCGTAGAGATGGGCTTCAAGGCAAAGGATGCCCAGAAGATTGTCTTGCAGACCATCAAGGGTGCCGTAGAACTGCTTCAGGAAACAGGCGAACACCCAGAGGCTGCCATTGATAAAGTAACAACTCCTGGCGGCTGCACCATCAAGGGCCTCAACACCATGGAACAAGGCGGCTTTACCAGCGCAGTAATCAATGGTTTATTGGCAGGAAAAAAATAAGAAAATGATACAATGAATGCTGCACAGATTACTTTATTTGTGCAGCATTTTCGTTTTTATAAGCACAAAGAGTTTTAAAAACGTAAGTTTTTTGAGCCGTTTTAAATATTTTTCGTATCTTTGCGCTTACATTTCGAAATTGCCCATCAGCAACTGTTCGATGTATTATCAAAGCAAACAATAAAAAGAATATTTTATGGACGAAGCAATCAAACAAATCGGTGAAAGGCTGAAAGGTCTCCGCGAGGTTCTCAATATTCCTGCCGAGGAAATTGCAGAACTGTGCGAAATCAGTCTTGATCATTACCTCAAGATAGAATCCGGTGAGGCGGATCCTTCTGTTTATCGCCTGTCAAAAATCTCAAAGCGATACGGCATCGACCTTGACGTATTGCTCTTCGGAGAGGAACCTCGCATGAAGGGATACTACGTTACCCGCAAGGGACAGGGACCGGAGATAGACCGCAACAACCAATATAAATACCAGAGCCTTGCCGTAGGATTCAAGGATAGAAAGGTGAATCCGTTCATGGTACAGGTAGATCCGTTGCCAGGCGACAAGAAACCAAACAAGAACGGACACGACGGGCAGGAATATGATTATGTGATTGAGGGACAGCTCGAAGTAACCATCGAAGAAAAAGTGATGGTGCTGAATCCAGGCGACAGCATCTACTTCGACAGTAGAAAGTCGCATTGCTTCCGCTCACTCAACAATGAGCCAGCCAAGTTCCTTTGTATAATTATCTAGAAGAGTAACTATGATCGAGAGATTTCTAAAACAGACAAAATTCACTTCAGAGCAAGACTTCAAGGAGCATCTGGAGTTTATCATACCAGAAGATTTCAACTTTGCCTACGACGTGATGGACGAATGGGCAAAGATCAAACCAGACCACGTGGCGCTGCTTTGGGCAAGCGAACGAGGTGAGGAAATCCGTTTCACATACAAGGACCTAAAGGAGCAGAGCGACAAGGCTGCTGCTTACTTCCAGAGTCTCGGCATCGGTCACGATGATAAGGTGATGCTCATTCTGAAGCGTCACTATCAGTGGTGGCTTGCCATGCTCGGTCTCCACAAGTTGGGTGCCGTAGCCATCCCTGCGACCCACATGCTTACCAAGCACGACATCATTTACCGCAACAATGCAGCAAGCGTGAAGGCTATCATCTGCTGCGGCGATGATTACGTGGTAGAGCAGGTTAATCAGGCAATGCCAGAGAGTCCGACTGTCAAGACATTGATTAGTATCGGTCCGGATATCCCAGAAGGTTTCCACGACTGGATGAAGGAATGGAACGAATGTGCTCCTTTTGTTCGCCCAGAACATGTAAACTCTAATGAGGATACCCTGCTGATGTACTTCACATCGGGAACCACTGGCGAGCCAAAGATGGTGGCACACGATCACCTCTATGCCCTCGGTCATCTGACCACGGGTGTATATTGGCATAATCTCCACGAGAATTCCATCCACCTTACCGTAGCCGATACCGGTTGGGGCAAGGCTGTATGGGGCAAGCTCTACGGACAATGGTTTGCCGGAGCCACCGTCTTCGTCTTCGACCACGAGAAGTTTACGGCTGATAAGATCATGCGCCAGATTGAGAAGTATCACATCACCTCTTTCTGTGCCCCTCCTACTATCTACCGCTTCATGATTCAGGAAGATTTCTCTAAGTATGACCTCAGCAGTCTTGAATACTGCACCACTGCGGGCGAGGCTATGAACCCATCCGTGGCAGAGACCTTCCAGAAACTCACTGGTGTTCAGATTTATGAGGGCTTCGGACAGACTGAGACTACGATGACACTCGGAACCTTCCCTTGGATCAAACCCAAGCCAGGAAGCATGGGCAAGCCTAACCCACAATATGATGTTCACATCCTTCGCCCAGACATGACGGAATGCGAGGATGGTGAAAAGGGCGAGATTTGCATCCGCATCGGCGATGACAAGCCTATCGGCCTCTTCAAATATTACTATCGTGATGAAAAGCAGACCAAATCGGTTTGGCATGATGGTTACTATCACACGGGCGATATGGCTTGGCGTGATGAGGAAGGCTACTTCTGGTTTGAGGGCAGAATCGACGATGTGATCAAGAGTTCGGGTTACCGTATCGGTCCTTTCGAGGTAGAGAATGCCCTGATGACTCACCCTGCCGTAGTAGAGTGCGCCATCACCGGTGTGCCAGACCCAATCCGCGGTATGGTAGTCAAGGCAACCGTCGTACTGAAGGATGAATACAAGAGTATGGCGGGCCCTGACCTCATCAAGAAGTTGCAGGATCATGTGAAGCATGAGACTGCTCCTTATAAATATCCTCGCATCATCGAATTCGTAGATGAATTGCCAAAGACCATCTCCGGCAAGATTCGAAGAGTAGAGATTCGAGAAAAAGACAATAAAAAATAAAAAAGAATGCGCTGGGAGGGCAGGTTTTGTTTCCTGCCCTCACCCAGTATGTCAACATAAAAGAATTTATGAGACGAATAGTAGTAAAGGTGGGCAGCAACGTACTGACCCGAGAGGATGGACATTTGAACGTAACAAGAATGTCGGCTTTGGTAGACCAACTGGCTTGGTTGAGAAGGCACGACTACGAGGTGATCCTCGTATCTTCTGGTGCCGTAATGGCAGGAAGAGGCGAGCTTCAGGTAGACCACCAGCTGGACAGTGTAGAACAGCGACAGTTATTCTCTTCGGTAGGTCAAGGCAAGCTGATTAGATTGTATTACGACTTGTTCAGAGAATACAACATCAAGGTGGGACAAGTATTGACCATGAAGGAAAATTTCCTCGCCAAGGAACAATACCAGAACCAAAAGGCTTGTATGGAACTGATGTTGGAGAACGGCGTGCTCCCTATCGTGAATGAGAACGATACCGTGTGCCTCACCGAATTGATGTTCACCGATAATGACGAGTTATCAGGCTTGATAGCCAGGATGCTGAATGCCGATGCCTTAGTTTTACTTTCCAATGTGGATGGCATCTACAATGGCGACCCTTCCCTACCGACCTCCCGCATCATCCCTTCGGTATATTACGACCGAGACGTGAGCGAGTATGTGAGCGACGAGAAGAGTAGCCATGGTAGAGGCGGCATGATTTCCAAATTGAAGACCGCCCAGGATGTAGCCAATGCCGGCATCAAGGTAATCATCGCCAACGGCAATACACCAAACATCCTCATCAATCTGAAGGAGCATCCGATGGAAACCCTTCATACTGAGTTTGTGGCAAGACCGCTAAACAAGTAAAATCATTAGGGATAAGAAATACAGAAACCTAAAAAAAGCAGCAAGCCTATTTATAGACTTTGCTGCTTTTCGTTTTCATTATGAATAGTTGATACGTTATTCTAATACCAATACATGGCTGGTTCCATCTGTCTGGCTGAATACATTCAAGCCGACCTTCATCAGATAGTCACCGCTGTACTGCTTGCCATTGCACTCCAAATCAGACTCCTTTCCAGGCATCAGATTGGTCTCCTTTACGGTATAAACCTTATCGGCATCCAATCCCTGCATCTTCACATTCATCACAGGCTCCTTGTAGCGTGGATGCAAGTCGTAAGCAAAGAGAACGGCACGCTGCTTGTCCTTACTTACATAGTTAATGGCACAGTGGTTGCCTTCGTATGGAGAAACCAGGCGATACTGGTCGCCCTCGAGAATCATAGGCTTCATGCTATCATAGTTCTTGACAGCATTCTGCACAAACTTGTAGTCATCACCAGAAAGCGACTTGAGGTCGATATCAAAGCCCAACTTACATGAACTGCAAACATCGGTGCGGAACTTCACACTGGTATTCTTGTTCCAGTTAGTTACATGCGAACCCATGGTCTTGGCTGGGAAGAACTTTGACAGGCTCCACTGGATGTAGAGGCGCTCGTATGGATCAGTATCGTCTGAACACCAGAACTCAGTGAAATACTTCAGCATCTCGTAATCCATTCTGCCGCCACCACCAGAGCAAAGCATCATCGGCAACTTAGGATACTTGTTATGAATACGGGTAAGCACCTTGTAGATACCACGGACATGATCGATATAGAAATTACCCTGATTCTCCTTATGATATGGAGAATAGATGTTGGTAATCACACTGTTGCAGTCCCACTTGAAGTAAGCCACATCCGGATTCTCCGTCATGATGCGATCCACGATGCCGAACACATAATCCTGTACCTTAGGATTACTGATATCAAGTACCAGCTGGTTGCGGTAATAATAGGTATCACGCTTTGGCTGCATGATGACCCAGTCAGGATGCTTCTCGAAGAGTTCGCTCTTAGGATTCACCATCTCTGGCTCAATCCAAATACCAAACTTTACACCAGCTTTTTTGGCATCTCTTACCAATCCAGGTATTCCATCAGGCAGCTTGCTCTTGGTAGCCTCCCAGTCGCCGAGACCTGCATGGTCGTCCTTGCGAGGATACTTGTTGGCAAACCAACCATCATCAAGCAAGAACATATCTACACCCAGGTCCTTGGCATCCTTCATCAACTCTGCAAGACTCTGCTGGTTGAAGTCGAAGCCTGTATTCTCCCAGTTGTTCAAGAGCGTAAGGCGATCTTCCATACCCATGTTTACCTGATACTGACGAGCCCAATTGTGCAAATTACGGGAAGCCTCACCGATACCATTATCGCTCATGGCAAAGATAAACTCAGGGGTAGTGAACGTCTCACCTGCCTTCAGCTTATAGTTAGAGGCGTATGGATTGATAGCGGGGATAACACGAAGGGCTCCCACGTTATCTACCTCGAAGGTAAAGCGGAAGTTGCCAGGCCATCCGATGGTTCCAAGCATCACCTTGCCCTCATTCTCCTTGGCAGGCTCATCAAATCCCAGTTCAAAGAAAGGCTCCTCCTGCATGGCTGCACGAGTACCCAACTTGGTATCAACAATTTTCTTACCAGCAGTCAACTGGCAAGTTTCAGGCTGTCCTTCCTTAGCCCAGTCGCTATGATAATTGGTAACGAAATACTTGTTTGCCTTGAAATAAAGCATTGTAGAGCTATATCTCCAAAGCGTAACCGGAGCTTTCTCCTTATGAGAGATTTCGCTCCACGCCTTGATGACGTTCTCCTTAGGATAAGCTGCATAGTGGAGCTTCACGGTCAGCGGATACACCTTGTCCTTAAGCGTGATGATGGTCTCAACACCTCCACTGATAGCCTTTTCTTCAGAAGACTGATAATACAAATAGGTAGTCATATTACCATCTGCATGGGTCACTGCCACTGCCGGCTCGAAGAAATCTTCAGCACCAGAGGTTGCATAAACCTCATGACCTCGCTGGCAGACGGAACCATCAGAAGCCGCATATACATCCCACTTCAGATGATTGTAATCTGAAGGATTCTTCAACTTGTCACCCAGATACACTTGGTAGAGGCGACCCTTAGGAGAAACCTGCATCACGAGGTCGGTCTTGTCGGTTGACACTCGGATGGTCTTTTGAGCAGATGCCATGATAGATGTCATGCACATCGCTGCGATAATCATAAATACCTTTTTCATCGTTCTTTGGTTTTTATGTGATTGCTTTGTTATAATTAAACGCTATAATACTTTCGTTATTATCTTAGAATTTGATTCCTGCAGAGAATTCCACCGTGAACGGACGGAGATAGCTACCACTCATGTACTTGCCGTCATATTTGCCAGCTTCCTGCTTGGTAATCAGCTCAGAGCCGCTAATGGTACCCTTGGCACCCTTCTCGTTAAAGATATTGATGACACTCACGCCAAGGCTCAACTTCTTGTTCACATTCCAGTTGATTCCGCCGAAAGTCTCCCAGTGACCATTGAAGTAGAGTGCCTCCTGAAGGTTGGCATAGGTCTTACCAAAGTAACGGAAGCTCAACCAGGCATTCAGATTCTTGGTGATATCATACTTAGGGTCCAACTCGATAAGAACCTGAGGAATCTCCTTGACAATCATGTTATTGGCATTCACACCCATAGACTGACCGTCACTGAACGTTACGCTCGCATTATAGTTCTTATACACCGGCTTCTGATAAGTGAAGAGTGCATGCATGTGGAAGTTCTTGAACGGATTGATTTCTGCCGAGGTTGTCCAACCCAAAGTCTGGATGTTATAGATGAGCAACACGGTCTTGCCCTCTGTAGTGCCAGGCTTGGTAAGATTCTGCTGGTCGATATTGTTCGACTTTGATATGTAGGTCACCATTGAAGAAAGGTCAATCCAATCGTTCTTGTAGAAAATACCACCACGAATCAATGGAATGGTTACTCGCTTATACTGCTCCTCGGTAGGTCCTGTTCCTGCATACTCGCTGATGCGTGGGAAACGGGTGGCGATGGTAGCATCGGCTGTCAGACCAAACTGGCGGGTAAGGTTATACGTCAACTGCAAGGTGGCTGCATAATTCAATTTATCCTTGGTTACGTTCTTTGCTTCGATGCTGTGCTCAGTAGCAACAACAGAACCATCAGCAGCTGTGGCGTATGTATTATAGTTACCCATGTGGAATCCTGAGAAACGTGGGGCAGAAATCTGCTCGGCAGACATGCGGTAGTACTCCAATCTACCACCATAGAACACCTTGAACTTAGGACTTACCTTCCATTCGTCGGTAAAGTAGAGTGCCAACTTGTTCTCTGAACCCTTGGTGTATTCTGGACTCAACTCATTATAACCGAAAGTCTCAGAACGACGGGCTGTCTGTGTAGGATCAAGCGGATTGACATACATCTGGCTCAATGTGCGTGGATAAGCTTCTACGGTGCCTGCCCACTGGAACGAAGACGAATAGTAATTGAGATGGTAATACCACTCGTTCAATCCTATCATTAACTTATGGTTGTTCAACTGCTTAGAGATTTCGGTAGTCAAAAGCGCATTGCTCACCTTACCAACATGCAACCAGGTGCGACGGCCTTCAATGTAACCACTGTAGGCAGACCCATCAGAAAGCTGATAGCCATCAGCCTCGCTCACCTGAGAGATGGTACTTCCTCCGTAATCCACATAATTGGCACGTGGAGCATTCATATACTTGGCGTTGAATTTCCACAACCATCCATTATCAAACTGATACTGGCTGATGAGGGCAATTTCGTTGGCATGATTCTCACTGCCATCGCTCATATTCCATGTCTCCATCTTTCCTGACTTTGTATTCAAGTATTGGAAAGAACCTTGACACTGCACGTATGAGTCCATACCAGGGTCAAAGCCATCAATCTTCTTGATACTGCCGTCGCCTGAATAGATAAATGGGGCTGCATTGGCAAAATTGCCAGGGTTCTTGCTGTTGGAATACTTATATAATAAGGAGACACGTCCCTTTCCATCATTCAAGATGCGAGTGATACCGAAATGATAAAGTTGGGTACGGTCGGCATAATCAGTAAAGCGAAGCTTGAAACTACCTGGATCGAAATTCTGATACATACTGGCTGTATAAAGCCAATTGGCACCGATTCCACCAGACAGGTTGAGGTCTACATTCTGCATACCAAAATGGTTTGCCTTATAGTTGAGCTTACCTTTGAACTCTTTCTGTCCCAACTCGCTGAAAGAAGAAACTGCGTATGCAATATTACCTGTAGCAATGGCAGACTCAGATGGAGTCATCAAGTCGGTACCTTTCAGTGAGGCATCGCTACGCCAATGTGCAGACAGTTTGTGTACGGAAGAAGAGTAAACGGCTGGAAGACCGTTTTCATATACGGTTACATCCTCGCTTGGCAATCCAATCTGGATTTCACGAGGCTTGTTGGCATCAGATGCATTGAGCATCACATTACGCTCTTCCTTTTTCTCCTTGTTTTCAGAATCGTCAGAAGGAAGTGCATACACTTGGCTTGCAGCTGACATCGCTATCAAAGCCATAGAAAATGTACGGATTCTTAAGTTCATAATTTTACAGTTGTTTATTCTTAGTTTTACATGATTTCACTTGCCACCGAATGCGATTCGATTGCGGTTGCAAAGTTAAGGAGATTTTTCAGACATTGGCATCATGTGTAGGTCATGAGTAGACAAATATTAGGTTTGTCAAATCTATAACCTTCTAATAATCAAGCTATCAAAGATATTAATACTTTTTAATAGAGTAGATGGTAAAAAGAGAAATAAATGTAGTATCTTTGCAGAAAAATACAATTATAAGGCACTCTAATAGCCTATCAGATAGTAACAAAAACAATTAAAAAAATAGTTATGAAAGTAGTATTGTGGTTCTTAATGATGTTTATGCCATTACTGGCAAATGCTTCTTCCTTAAACGAGGAACAGCTGTTCCATCGTTTAGACAGTTACATCGCTCAGCGAAGCAAGTTTACCCAAAGAAAAGAAGCGAAACTGCTAAGACTCAAAAAGCAACTATACATGACTTCCGACAAGCGCAGCCAGCTTAGTCTCTATAACCAGATTTACAGAGAGTATTATACCTATCGTTACGACTCTGCCATGACATACGCCAAGAAGGGCTACCAGCTGGCAGTACAACTTCAGGATGATTATTTCATCAACCTGAATAAAATCAATCGTGCGGCAGTACTATCGACGGGTGGTTTCTATAGCCAGGCAGAAGACTTAATGCTCACAATGGATGTGGAGAAAATGTCACCTAAGTTATTGCAATACTATTATTATACCTTGACTTGGGTATATAACTATTGGGAAACTTTCTGCAACAAGTCGGAGTTTCAAGAAGGATTGGCAGCCAAGAAACGTTTTTATTTAGGCAAGACTCTTGAGCATATCGGCAACAAGGAATCCGCTCTTTATTACTATCTGTCAGGAGAGTTTGAATATCTTAAGCAGCGTACAAGCAAAAAAACACTTCAGTTCTACATGAAGGCGCTTTCTGCCAGTCCCCTGAACAGCCGTGTGCATGCCTCATCGGCTTATTGCATAGCCCGCTATTATTATGATACCGACCAAAAGGATTTATACGAAAAGTATATTGTAGAAGCAGCCATTTCAGACCAGATATGTCCCCTGAAGGAGAATTTGGCCCTTCAGGAGTTTTCCACCTATCTATATAATAAGGATGCCTCCTATGCAAAGAGGGTTGCCAAATACATCTATTGCTCCATGGAGGATGCCCAATTCTACAACAACCGTCTCCGCATGGTAGAGATTTCACGCATACTTCCCCTTATCACAGAAACGAATCATCAGGCAGAAGTACGCAAGAACCGCATCGTAACAGCCTCTCTCGTCATCGTGAGTATCCTGTCGCTAGGATTCCTTGCCATGGCTTTCTTTGCATTCAAGATGAACAAGCGTCTAACCAAGAGCCGTAGGGAGATAAAAAGCCAAAATACACTCTTGGACGAACTGAACCAGAAGCTGCTCAACACCAATAAGCGAAGAGAGACCTATATGCATTTATTTATGGACATCAGTGCCGTATATATCAAGAAACTGGATGATTATCGCAAATTGGTAAGCCGCAAAATCAAGGCAAAGCAAACTGCCGATCTTCTGACTGCCATCAACAGCTACAAGCTGGCAGAAGAAGAGGCAGCCAACTTCTATATTCGCTTCGACAAGGCATTCATTGACTTGTATCCGAATTTCGTGGAAGAGTTCAACCAACTGCTATTGCCAGAAAAACAGATAGTTCTCCCTGCCCCTAACAGTCTCACCAAGGAACTGCGTATCTATGCACTGATGCGACTGGGAATTACGGATGGTCAGGAACTAGCCACCCTCCTGTTCTATTCTACGCAAACCATCTATAATTACAAGGCAGCCATTAGAAAGCGAGCCAAAGACCTCACCACTTTTGATGCAGCCATCAACCGACTATGCAATGTGATAGGCTAATAAATGGCAGAAAATTGAGAATGTTCCTCAATTTTCTGCCATTTTCTTTTGCCCATTCAAGAAATAGTTGTATCTTTGCCATTACATAAAAGTTGTAACACTAAAGATGTAATGGCGTATGAAACTAAGAAACAAGAAATTAGCAAATCCTTTCATCTATCAAGGTTATGAAAGTCCTGAGTATTTCTGCGACAGAGAAGTGGAAACAAAGACTCTAATGTCGCACTTGAAGAATGGAAGAAACGTTACCCTCATTTCTCCTCGAAGACTAGGAAAAACTGGGCTTATCAAGAACACTTTCTATCATCTGGAAAAAGATGAGAAGGATTCCGCATGCCTATACCTTGACATATTCGCCACTAAGAACTTGCACGACTTTGTGGAACAATTTGGCGTAATGGTTATCAATGACATCGTCCGCAAGAACACCTCATTCATAGAGAAAACCATCGCCTTCTTCAGTGCCTTGCGCCCTGTACTCAGCATGGATCCATTGACTGGTGAGCCTAGTGTATCTGTCACAATTGAGCCATCCCAAGAAGACATCACCATCCGCAGCATCTTCAACTATCTCAACGAGAATGGGAAAGAGGTATATATCGCCATCGATGAGTTTCAGCAGATTGCAGAATATCCAGAGAAAGGCACAGAAGCATTGCTACGTTCTTATATCCAGTTTGCCCAACATGTGCATTTCATCTTCTCTGGCAGCAAGCATCATCTGATGGCTGAGATATTCGGCTCGCCGAAACATCCATTTTACCAAAGCACTGAGATGATGGGACTTAAACCATTGAGAAACGATGTTTATTATGAGTTTTGCCAAAACTTCTTCAAGCAGAAAGGTGGCAACTTATCAAAAGAAACCTTCGACTACATCTATCAACAATTCGAGGGCCACACATGGTATATCCAATGCATCATGAATCGCCTCTATGAAACCGAAATACAAGTTGATAGTATCAAGCAAGTAAATGCAGCAATTCTTTCAGTACTCGAAGGTAGAGAACCACAGTTTGAGAATATGGTACAGTTCTTCACAGAGAACCAGTTCTCGCTTCTGAAAGCTATAGCCAAGGATAGCATTGTTGCCCAGCCTACCTCTGGCAAGTTCATCAAGGAGCACAAGCTGAGTGGAGCCAGCAGCGTAAAGGCTGCCCTCAAAATCTTGGAAGACAAGGAATTAGTATATAGGACAAATAAAGGCTATATCATCTACGACAGATTCATGGATTTGTGGTTAAAGAGAATATAAACAAAAAAATGTGCTTTAAACGTGCGGAATGTGTCTAAAAAAGACAGATTCCGCACGTTTAAAGCACATTTCTCTCCTAGAAAGCCCTACATCTTACAATGATTACGACCATGGGATTATCCGACAATCCTTATGCCTGGGATGTTCAGTCGGTAGTAACAATGGATGACTTGTTTGTTCTCTAAACGTCCTAACGATATTAAGTTGGAGGAGATGGCAACAGAATCTGTTCTGAAAGCATTCTGCAAGGCATTAAAGATAAAGCTCGTAAAAGAGCGCCTCCCTTTACGTGATTTGAACGATGCTTGGGAATATCTCCACAACTACACTATGGATATGTAGATTCCCTAACTGCTTTAACAAGCCAGAGAATATGGTTGATTAAGTAAGAGAATATGGTTGAATAAACTTACGGATATAGCATATCGGGTTAACGGAGATAGTTTATCGGGGTAGCGGATACTGTTTCTTGGGTAAGAGGATACTGCTTCTCGGAGTTTGCCACTAGAGTCAGCACATCTGCTGACTATAGTGACAACACCTTATTGTTGTACAATAACACACCTTATAGTTGTACAACCTTATACACTATAGTTGTACAACTACAAACTCTGATACAGAGATACTACTTTCTTTTGGAAATACAATAATTATCTGCAACTTTTTATCGAAAAAAGTGAAGAGAAAGATTGCTTTTTCGATATAAAATCGTATCTTTGCACTTTGAACAGCTAAAATCAGTAGCATCATGAAAGAACCCGGCAAGAAATATAACGATGAAGACAATATGCTCGTCAACGACTTGCGCTCCATCGTCAGCAAGGCTCGCAGCAAAGCATTTGCTGCCGTCAATTATTCTCTGGTGGAAAGAAACTGGAGAATTGGACAACGTATTGTGGAAGAAGAACAGAACGGAGCATCACGTGCAGAATACGGAAAGCATGTGATAGAGATTGTTTCGGCTGCTCTTACAGAGGAATTCGGGAAGGGATTCTCATAAAACTTTTATGTCTCACAATACGTGGTTAGCCGATGGCTTACAGTTAAAAAACAATATTTCTTGCATTATTTCTACCTATACTTCGAAATAATTTTGTATTTTTGCAAAGTATAGTTAGAAATAATGTAAGATTATGGACAAGCAAATCGGCCAAGAATCTCTTCATAGAAACGATTGGACTAGAAAGAAGAAATAAATATCAATGCACCATATCAAAAAGTGAGACAGTGTTTCACCTTTTTGACATGGTGCATTTGTTATCTTATGAAATGACACCATATAACACAACTATATCACTTTGTCTGTATTAAATGCATATATAGCATTTTCTAGTTGTCGTCCTAAGAGATCTGTAAAAGGGCCACATTCATATTCATATCCTGAGATCTTCGAAAAACGCACCTCCATGCTACCTTTGGCATACATATGGCCATTATCATAATGTTCAATTTTCATAGGAACAATATGATCTGTAGCCTTCAGGGTGACACTTCCGTCATAATTGTCTATAATTCGATATATTCTAGCTTCTACTTGAAAAACTCCATCCACCTTAGGCTCAGGTGTCTTATACGAAGGTTCTTGTGCAACGGGAGCATTAGCAGTTTGCGCTTCCGGCTGCTCTTTTCCACCAAAATGCTTTCGTATTTTCTTTTCTAACTCACACGAATTTAAACCAATTAGCAACATTACTACTAAAGCAAGTTGCCCGATTTTCAAAAACTTTTTCATATTTTCTCTTATTTATGTAATGTTTGAGATTTACTATTACCAACCTGTACAACTTTTGAACAATACAAATACAGAAAGCGGAATGCCAGCAAGAGAGAGACAGCCCCATTTAAAATTCTTATCCTTACCACTTAAATAGACAAATGCCACAAAAGGAAACAAGACCATGCCTACTAATGCCATAAAAACTAAACTCCCTGAGTCTCCTTGCGAATCACCAAAGTCTACCCTAGCTCCATTTGGATCTATTGCATACATACAGTAACTTACTAAGGCTAGGAAGGAACTTAACAAAAATCTTTTCATTATTTCGTATTTTTACATGTTATTTTTTTCTTCACACTCTTGATTTAGTTGGGCCAAAAAGTCAACAACTAATTTATTTGGCAAATATTCTCTACAAGAAACTCGCCCACGATAATTATCTAATAATAGATACGCTTTTTCCTCCTTTTTTTAACAATGCATGGCAAAATGAATTGCGCAAATGGCGCATGAAATCCAACACCAGACAATTTCTCTTCGTACAATACAATGTTGCATTACGAATAGGGCGAATGCTATTATCATTTAACTCACTTGATTTAGCAAATGACATAGCTTTCTTTATATTAAAAAATACAACAAACGTCTTGGGGTATAGATCTCTAAAACTACGTTCTGTGTGCAAATTCCTCAAACGAGTCTCGTAGATAAACACAAATTTCGCCAATGTCTTCAAATCGGTTTCCAATCCATTGTATGACATACTTAAACTATCCTCCTCACGTGACTCCTCATGCTTCTAAAATAGTTAAAACATCCATACACAAAAAAGAAACGTGGAGCCAGTCTGTCACTCGTTCCACTGTGTGAGGCTTCTCGCATTGCCCGATAAGTCGAAACGAGCAACGCTGAAAGCCCCACGTAAATGTATATATAATCATCCCACGAGATACAATCCATCCATAGAAATGGATACTGCATCTTGAAAGGAATGCATACAATACACCCAAGGGGCGTTCCCGTTGCTTTGTTCTTGACTTATCGTTGAACTTTGCGAGAATTCCACACAGTCAAAACCAAAGCGTACAGTTACGCCTTTTATGTATATGTGTCTCCCTAAGCATCCCACCCACGAGGGCTTTCAGCAAGGGTTTGACGATGCAAAGATAGCAAAAGTTTTGGTTTCCGCAAACTTTTTAACCATATTTTTGTGCTTTACCAATAAAAAAGCGTATCTTTGCACTCATCATACATAAAACAAGGCATAATTATGAAGCAGATGGAGCACTCATATAAAGGAGAAGAGAAGTTTCTCGTAAATGATTTGAAGACAATAGTCAGCAAAGCAAGGAGCAAAGCTTTCGCTGCCGTCAATTATTCTCTGGTAGAAAGAAACTGGAGAATAGGGAAACGTATTGTGGAAGAGGAGCAGAACGGAGAAGCAAGGGCTGAGTATGGAAAGCATATTATTGAGGTGGCATCCGCTGCACTTACAGAGGAATTTGGGAAAGGATTCTCTGTAACTACCCTAAGGGTTTTCAGACGTTTTTACCTAAAGTTCAGTAACTTACAAATTCAACGGACAGTGTCCGTCGAATTCAAAGCCTCAATTCAACAAACACCGTCTGAAGAATTGAGCAATAACCTCCAGCATGTACAAAAAGCAGGTATTCACCTACTACCTTGGTCGCATTACGAACTGCTTATTCGCATAGAAGACAAGCAGGCAAGGGATTGGTATGCAAAGGAAGCTTTCGAGCAAGGTTGGAGCTACCGCACATTGAGTCGCAACATCAACACCTTATATTATGAGCGCCTCCTTATGTCAAAAGACAAAGCACCTGTAGAGAAAGAGATGAAAGAGAAAACAAATGAATTCCAGCAAGATAAACTGGAATACATCAAATCTCCTGTAGTCATGGAGTTTTTGGGATTACCTTCCGACTCTTCTCTCAAAGAATCGAAATTGGAATCTGCCATCATAGATAATTTAGAGAAGTTCTTGATGGAAATGGGGAAAGGCTATGCCCTTGTAGCTCGCCAGCAGCATATCCGAACGGAAGAGAACGACTACTACATCGACTTGGTATTCTATAATTATCTTATCAAGAGTTTTATCCTTGTAGATTTAAAGGTCAACCGCATCACCTATCAGGATGTCGGTCAAATGGACATGTACTTGCAGATGTATGACAAGATGAAGAAAGGACCAGACGACAATCCTACTATCGGAATCATCCTCTGTGCCGAAACCGATTCGGATGTAGCCCGATACTCCACTCTTGCCAAGAACGACCAGATGTTCGCTGCAAAATACAAGCTTTACCTGCCAGACAAGGAAGACTTGAGAAGAGAAATCGAACGACAGAAGGAACTGTATCTAATGGCTCATCCTGAAGAAAACGATAAAGAGTAATTCTTCTGGATGTATCAGAATAATTAGAAGGAACCATTACAAAAAGGTCAGGCAGTGCCTGACCTTTTCAAATCTCATTTCCGTATAACTATACATTTATCTATTAAACTATCACTTTTTCTTGCATAAAGTTTGCAATTTCCGATATTTATGCTTACCTTTGCCGTTGTTAAGAGGGAACTCATAACACATTACCAAATATCTTATCATCAAATAAGAAAGGAAATAGCAAATGGAACAGAAAGAGACTTTCCAAAAAGTGAAGGCAGCTAGCAAAACACTTGGTTTGCTAACTGATGAACAACGTAATGAAATCCTGCAGGCGGTGGCTGACGCTATCATCGCAGAAACTCCTGCGCTCCTTGCAGCGAACGCAGAAGACTTGGCGAAGATGGACAAGGCGAACCCGCTCTACGACCGATTGCAACTCACAGAGCAGCGACTCCAGGATATTGCTTCGGATATGAGACACGTCAGTACACTGCCCTCACCGCTCGGAAGAGTTCTCAAAGACAAGACGCTCGAAAATGGTTTGCATCTGCAGCGAGTAGCCGTTCCATTCGGAGTTATCGGCATGATTTACGAGGCTCGTCCTAATGTGACTTATGATGTTTTCTCACTCTGTTTCAAGAGTGGAAATGCGTGCGTACTGAAAGGTGGAAAGGATGCAAACGCCTCAAACTCAGCGGGTGTCGAACTTATCCACAGGGTGTTGATAACTTTTGGTATTGATCCGAATATTGTTACATTGCTCCCTGCTACCCATGAAGCTACCGGCGAAATGCTGAATGCCGTGGGCTATATTGACCTCTGCATTCCTCGTGGAGGAAAGAAGCTCATCAACTTCGTCCGTGATACTGCCAAAGTTCCGGTTATCGAAACCGGAGCCGGTGTGGTACATTGTTACTTCGACAAGGATGGCGACCTGGAGATGGGCAAGCGCATCATCACCAATGCCAAGTGCCGAAGAGTGAGCGTATGCAATGCGCTCGACTGTCTGCTGATTCATGAAAGCAGATTAAGCGACCTCCCTGCCCTCTGTGAAGGACTCGCCGAGAAGCAAACCAAGATTCATGCAGATGCCAAGGCTTACGAAGCTTTAAAGGGTCACTATCCTGACACCTTATTATATAAGGCAGAGGAAAGCGAAGCGAAGATGAAAGAGGCTGATGCCAACGTAAAGAGTATCTGGAACACCGAATGGCTCAGCATGCAGATGGGAATCAAAACCGTAGCTTCGGAAGATGAGGCACTCGAACACATCGCTACCTACGGCAGTGGTCACAGCGAGAGCATCGTTTCCAATGATGAAACTGCCCAGAAAAAGTTCCAGGCAATGGTAGATGCAGCCTGCGTTTATGTGAATGCTCCAACCAGTTTCACCGATGGCGCACAGTTCGGATTGGGCGCAGAAATTGGCATCAGTACCCAAAAGCTTGGAGCACGCGGACCAATGGCGCTAGAAGAAATTACCACCTACAAGTGGCTGATTACAGGAAATGGACAAACAAGGAAGTGAAGAGTGAAGAATTCAATAGCTTTATATTAGAAATAACAAATAAAAAACGAAATAACAATGAAGACATTCTTTAATGTTGAAGACCTTGGCGACCTGAAAGCAGCGCTCGCCGAGGCACAGGAAGTGAAAGCAAACCGTTTCGGTTATCAGGAGTTAGGCAAGAACAAAACCTTGCTGATGATATTCTTCAATAACAGTCTCCGTACCCGACTGAGTACACAGAAGGCTGCGATGAACCTGGGCATGAATGTTATCGTACTCGACGTGAACGCAGGTGCATGGAAACTGGAGACAGAGCGTGGCGTTATCATGGATGGCGACAAGAGCGAGCACCTGCTGGAGGCTATCCCTGTGATGGGTAGCTTCTGCGACCTTATCGGTGTTCGTAGCTTTGCCGGTTTGAAAGACCGAGAGTATGATTATGCCGAAACCATTGTAAACCAGTTTGTAAAGTACAGCGGCCGCCCTGTCTTCGCTATGGAGACTGCTACCGTTCACCCACTCCAGGCATTCGCCGACCTCATCACCATTGAGGAGCATAAGAAGGTGGCTCGTCCTAAGGTAGTCCTGACCTGGGCTCCTCATTGCCGTGCCTTGCCTCAAGCTGTACCAAACTCATTCGCCCAGTGGATGAATGCAGCCGATGTAGATTTCGTGGTTACTCACCCAGAAGGCTACGAACTTGATCCTAAGTTCGTAGGCAATGCCAAGGTAGAGTACGACCAGAAAAAGGCGCTGGAAGGTGCAGACTTCGTTTATGCCAAGAACTGGAGCTGTCCGGGCGTGAAAGACCCAGCACAGTATGGCGAAATCCTGAGCAAGGATATGAGCTGGACCATCGACGAGGAGCACATGAGCTGGACCAACGATGGTTGCTTCATGCACTGTCTGCCAGTTCGCCGTGGCTTGATTGTAACCGATGATGTCATTGAAAGCAAGAACAGTCTGGTGATTCCAGAGGCAGCCAACCGTGAGATTTCAGCCGAGGTTGTCATCAAGCGTATGCTCGAATCACTCTAAAGCAGGAAATAAGAAAAAGATAGGGGGAAGTAAAGGAAAACAAGCCTTTATTTCCCTCTTTTCCGTTCTATCCAGCCTGTTCCTATCCCCATATCTCGGTATTTTTATCTTTTCATCCTGTCTATATTCTTATATCTCAGATATTATCCGTACCTTTGCTGCCGAAAAAAAAGAAAAACAAGATGGACAAATACATAATACTTTCACCAGAAGCTAAGGGTTTATTCAATGATCGCCTTAACTTTCTGTATCTAAAACTAGGTAACTTTCTCGATACAGAGAAACTGGAAAACCGTACCTTGCAATATTGTAAGGTATTCCTCAGCGACGCCCAGAACCAGATAAAAGAGTTAGAAGAATCTCTCCTTTATCAGGAGTTTCTGAAAGGCGCAAACCTCACTATCGTGGAACAGACTCCACTGAATGGCAGCAAGGTGAGTCTGCTGATCAAGACAACGGACTCCCAGACTCCCATTTTCTTCCACAGTCTTCGCCTTACAGAGGAGGAGGCTAAGGGAAAGGATTCGTACGAACAGACCCGTCTTCTCTTCAATAAATACCTGAAGACTATCGAAGGTACGGATATGACAATGGAACGCAACCTGATTCGCACCTGGATATACGTCACCAACATCGATGTAAACTATCAAGGCGTAGTAGAAGCCCGTAATGACATCTTCGATAAAGAGGGATTGACAGCCGACACCCACTACATCGCCAGCACAGGTATCGGTGGCGCCACTCCGGTACGCCATGCAGCTGTAGCCATCGACTTCCTCACCATCCCCCATATCAAGGAAGAGGACAAGAAGTATCTTCAGGCACTCGAACATCTGAATCCTGCCCATGAATATGGAGTAGCCTTCGAACGAGGAACCCGGCTTACGCTACCTACCCATACTCTCCATCCAGAAGGAAGCCAGCAGTTCAAGCAACAATACTTCATCTCCGGTACAGCCAGTATCGACAAGCATGGAGATGTGGTCTATGAAGGAGACATCGTGCGCCAGACCGGCAGACTGCTTGAGAACATCGGCGCCCTGCTGAAAGATGGCGATGCCACGATGAATGATATCCAATACTTCATCATCTATCTGCGCGACATCTCCGACTATCATACGGTTGACAGACTGATGCAGCAGTTTTATCCACAAATCCCCCGCATCATCGTGGAGGCAAAAGTATGCCGCCCCGGCTGGTTGATAGAAATGGAATGCATTGCAGAGAAGGAATTATGTTCTACAGAATAAGGAATTATAAAGATTCCGTTATCTAACCTTTGTCGGAATCCTCTTATCACTCATGATTTCATTTCCTGCCGCACGGGCATCCAGCTCTACTGGCTTGGATGTGAAATCAGGGGTATTATAGGAATCCAGCAACTCATCGTAGTATTTCTTCGGATTGCGCTGTGGCAAGAGGAACGGCTTGCTTACATTGCCCTTGTCATCGATGCAGGCAAGATAAAGACGGGTATAGAGTCCGTCGCCACGGCGGGATGTAAAGACAAACCAATGGGAATCCTTGCTCCAGTTGTGCCAGCTATCTGTATTCCTGCTATTGGCAGCCGTCATTGGTCGCGCCTGTTCCGTCTTCAAATCCAGCAACCAGTTATCCGCTTCCTTATGCCAGATAGGGAAACAGCCATAATCACTCATCGTAAACATGATGTACCTGCCATCATACGAAGGACGGGGATGGGTAGCACTCTTGCCCAATTCGCGGGCATTGAAGATGGTATCCACCTGGTTGCCAAACTTACCCGTAGCCGCATCGAAACCAATCTTGCAGATATTATACTTGATATTCTTATACCCGCTTGGGATAGGCTCTGCTGTAGAAGAGCAGAAATAGAGCGTCTTGCCATCTGGTGAGAATACCGGATAAGTCTCGTAATGGTCTTTCGTCATCAGGAGCGAATCCAATATCAACTCATGGGGTGATGGCTGATAAACGAAGACATCCGATGCCTGGTCGAAAACTTCAATTCGCTCATCCTTCACGGCATGGAAACTCTGATGGGTGGTATTGGTACTGTAGGCGCAATACTTGCCCGACGGATGCCAGTAAGGATAAACCATCGAACCCTTCAGGGAATCATTCTTCGCCTTCAGCCACTCCCGCTTACCGTTCTGAGAAACCAAGGTAGCACCATGGTCACCACGCACATGGAAGGTAAACTGGTCAGGATTGGTTCTGTTTGCCGTATGACAATTGAGACAGGCACCCGGTGCTGCGGTATTCTCTAGAATTGCCGTTTCCTCAAAGTTACTCAAGTTGCGCTGATAGATGCCCAATTTGCCATACACCTCATAACCAGGAGCGATGCGACGATAAGTCACCCCCCAGTCATCAAGAGCGTATGGACTGACATGGATATCGAAGTCCTTATACTGCGTCCAGTTACCCTTCTTTTCCACATAAACAGTAACTTTCAAATCTCCACCCCTATTTTGAGCAAGCAGATGATGCCATTCATCGATATCGAAATTTGCGTAGTCGCCTTCACTTTGAAGTTCACCTATCTTTGATCCTTCTACCACTACATTAACAGATTCCGCATCTATATCCTCCACATTGAAGTTGAGAGGAGCAATCGTTGCGGGCACAGTAACTCCAATATAATCAGGATAAATCTTTGGAAGTTGATTTGCTTGGATGGGATTGGTGGGCACAAGAATTCCCGGTTTGGACATACAAGAGCCAAGTCCCAACATGCCCCCCATGAGCAATAATCCCATAAAATATTGTCTGATATTCATCATTAATCTATATTATAATCATGCCAAATGTCCAATCAGCAAGAATGCCAACTTAACATTTAACACTTAACATTTAACATTATCAATTAACCTCTTTCATTCCCTCCTTCTTTCCGGCAGCCTCATCAGCTCCTTGCACCATCACATAGTGCCAGGCATTGGATACATACGGCTGCTGACCAAGTTGAGGATCCTTCGGATTCTGCATATAGAGCTGGATGAAGTTGAGCGTATTGTTCACGTTCTGTGCATCCACACTATACGGAATTGTACGCGGATCGCTATGCGTCTTCATCCAGTTGCCGATGAGAATTTCCTGGAAGGTACGTGGAATATGGTCGTAACCCACGAATCTGCCCAGCGGATAATACTGCATGAACTTCTCCATATCGCGCTGCAGGAGTTCGTAGCACATCAGATATTCGTATGCCATCCTGTTATGGTTATCATTCAGGAAGAGCAAACCCAACATCTGGTCCATCTCCCGGTCACTGAAGAGGAAGTCCTGCTTCTTTTCGCGATACTTGCGCAACTTGCCATAAACAGGATGCCGGTTGATAGCCTTCTCATTACCCAGCAGCGCCATCGTCTGGTTAGCCCAGTTGCTATAGAAGAGCGTCTTCTGCAGGCGGCGGAGCAGCTTGGCTGCTACCTTATAATTACCGTTGATGATTTCGCACTCTATAATTCTGCGGGTCAATCGGGCACTCTTGCGATAATTCGGTATCGCTTCCTGCGCTTCGAACATATATCTTTCGGCATCATTCACCATTCCCAGACGGAAGAAGATTTCTGCAGTAGATACCGGCGAAATCATATCGCGGGTAAAGGTCGGGAACAAGCCCTCGCCTCCATTCTGATAGAACTCGAAAAGACGGTCGGCAAGCATACCCTTCTGGCTCAAGGCAAGATTCACACACGATACACTGAGCGGTGTGGTTGCCGGCTTCTTCTCTGCCTTCTCTATAATCTTATCCCACTGTTCGGTGCGAACCAGGAAATCATAATCTATCAGTTCGTAGGTCATCTCATCAAAGGAAGCCTTGATGCCGAACCATGAAGCCACAATCACCAATACATAGCTCAAAGCCATGACCACTTTGGATTGCTGTAACTTCTGCAAGAATTTCCGGTGGCATGGAATCATCCCCAGGAAAGGAATCACTACTGCCCATACCATCACAACAAAAGGCAACGGAGATATGGTACCCGGATAGCGATAATAATTAAGTCCGGCAAAGATGCGATACAAAGGATATTGCAAAGTCTGCGTGGTCAATAATATCCAGGCCACAGTAAGGATAAGAATGACGGCAGAATAGCCTATTCCGGAAAAAACATTTCCCTTCTGCTTGGCATTCTTCAACGTATCACCTATCATCAGGGCGGCATAAAGGAATACCACCGGACCCAGGAACCAATAAACCAATGCCGTGCTAACCAGTTCGAACACCACCTTTACCAACCGGTTGTGGAATCGGTTGTGAATCCATCCCATCAGCAGAGCTCCGAAAAGTGCAACCACAAAAGAAAGCAGGATGTTCTGGTCGCCCATGGCGCACCACAGGGCGATGCTTGGAAGGAAACTCAGGAGATAGCTCGGGAAATCATGCCTTGCTCCATATTGTTTCATCAGTCCCCATACGGCAGCCTGAATGCCCATCAGCAGCAAAGCGATGATGGCACCACCCAATACAGGCATATAATAGAACTGTACCAGAAACTCACTGATATAGTCAGCCAATCCTCCCGGCAGTACAATGCGCTCCAGGAAATAGCCGGTATCAAAGAGAAACATCTGATACTGTTCCTGAAAGCAGAGTCCGCCTACGAATGGTACTGACCAGAATATCACGACCGCCACACCGAAGAGCAGCGACAGCAGCGGTTTCCAAGTTTTTATCATCAAATTCTTCATGAGATTATATTTTAAATTCATGTTCTTTCCACAACGTCCGTGGACGATTTAGGACATTCCTTATACCCGTACAAAGTTACAATAAAATATTGTAACTTCCAAACAAAAGCATGCAATTCAACAAGATAGTACAGAAGAAAAGCAATAAAAGTCAAATCCTGCTAACATAATGCTACGAAAAGCCCCGATTGCAAGAATGGCAGTCGTGGCTTAGACCTATTCCGTCAGAAACTCTTCACTCTTCACCTTATGCCCTGAAACGCCCATAAATAGGGCATTTCAAGGGGTGAAGAGTTATTAGCGACTCTTCACCCACTCTTCACCACTCTTCACCTACGCACAAGGCTTCGAGGCATAAGAAGAAACGCAAATCCGCCGAAACAAAGAGGTGAAGAAAGGTGAAGAGTGGTGAAGAGTAGGTGAAGAGTGTCCGAATACTCTTCACCTCTCGGAATACCGATAAACACAGGGGATTCCGAGCGAAAGGTGAAGAGTGAAGAGTACTTCTTCGTAAGCCTTGTATAAAAACAAAACAAAGGCATTGGGGATGGCTGTTCTAGGCAAACAGCCCACTAGCAGCTAAAGCGCCAGTAGGCTGTCTGTGGTTTGCCAGTTAACTATCTGTATTAAACAGCCTGTTTTTTACCAATTCACAGCAGGTTAAAACAGACAAATAAGAGCAGCATTAAGCATTTATCTCTTAATTCTGTCATTTCCTATTTTTACTAAACAATTCTGTATGAGAACCGAGCCTTAACAGCTCTATCATATCATCATCAATCCATATCAACAGATAATCATCTTCAATATGGCACTCCCAACAACCTTTATAATTACCTTTAAGAATATGAGCTCTGTATTCTTTCGGAAGAGGCTGCTCTGTCACAAGAAGGCGCAAGACTTTGTCTAAGGCAGTAACCTTATCAGGAAAAAGCCTATATTTTTTAAAGTCTTTCTTAAACTTACTTGAATAATGAATATGTTTCATTCTTTCATTAAATCAGCCATTAAATCATCCACGTTATCAAATACGTCTTTCTTTGCCCATTCTTCACCTCGCTTATATGCTTCTATGTGAGCCTGGGCTTCACGAATAGCCGCTTTCGTTTCTTCATTTGGCTCATACTCCTCTCCTGCCTGACATTTCTTTGCCAAGCGGGCAACATAAGAATTAACCTTAGCCACAAATTCCTCCAGACTATAACCTGCAGGAACGTTATACTGTAAATTAACTGTCTGCATAAAACTAAATTTTAGAACCGCAGCAAAGGTACGATTATTTATCGTAACCGCCAAACATTTCGGATATTATTTTAGCATATCAAAAAAAGAAAAGCCCCGACTGTAATCACTACAGCCGAGACCTAACCTTATTTATATTATAATCACAACGATTACCTTAACCTAGTCATTGGGTAGTCTCATTACTTGCTGACCATATTACTTATTTGGAATTCTCTTGAATCTCCAGAACCATGCGGTACCACCTGAAGAAGCAACTCCTGGCTCAGGAGCTGCAAGAATCATGTGGTCGCCATCATACTTCAAGATCTGGTAGGTATACTGACGCTGGTTGTCGAAGTTGACCTGAACACCCAAGAGAGGAACAGTACCTTCGAATGTAAGTGTACCGATGTCCCAACCATCACTTGAAACCTTATCTTCAGATACCATAACTGTACCAGACTCGCCACGGCTAGTCTTCACACCGTCCTTCAAACTCAATGTGAACCAACCTGTGCCAGGAACATCCTTAGGATATCCCTTGTCGTTACACTGGCCGACGATGTCTTCTTTAGAAACTTTCCACCAGCCATCAGATACATCCTTAGTATTCAGGTAACTACCATTAGACCAAACAAGACCATCATCATAGGTGTCATCCCATGTCCAGGTAGTGGTCTGATCATAATTTTCTCCGAAGAAAGTTTTTACGATAGGATCAATCTTAGTAAAATTATTTACCGTAATTGTCTTAACGTCAGACTTTACTTCTGTACCATCTGCACCTTTACATACAGCATAAACCTTCAAGTCTCTTGCAGGAGGCATCACCTTAAATGTTGGTGTCAATCCCTTACCCAAAACCTTATTGGTTTCTGCATCATAAACCCAAATATAACGATTAGAGTTTACTGTGATATTGTTATTGCCATCGCTCTCTGCCGTAAGGGTAAAGCTATTGGTCAATTGCTCTGTTGTGATATTGGCAGATGGTCCATCGTTGTCAATACTTGGATCACAAGCAGTGAACAAGCCAAGGACAGCTACTGCACATAATAATAACTTTTTCATACTTAGAATCGTTTAAAGTTTTTATTTGACTTTTATTTTGCACCCCAACCCGTGTAGTTGCTGTTTGCATCTGTAAAGCCAGGGTTCTGAGTCATCTGATTATTACTATTGGTAATCTCAGTCTCAGGAATCTTCTGGAAACCTGCAGTCTCTTCATAACGAGCACCATAACCAGATACATTTGTATCCTCAGTACCATCGGTATAAATCTTACATCCGTTCTGACGATCCAAGGCTGCGGCAGCAATATGCCAACGACGGATATCATTCCAACGAGTTCCCTCGAAAGCCAACTCAAAGCGACGCTGATTCTTAATCAAATCCAATGAGTATGTACCAGGAATATCTGCATCTGAATAGCCTGCACGCTTCATGATTGCACGCAAACCTGATGTAACCTCTTCTTTCAACTCTGCCTGCATCAACAAGACATCGGCGAAACGAATCATCACGAGGTCGTGGATATTTGATGTTTTTGCCTCAGCGTTCAGCCAACCATCAGTACCATACATAGCATACTCAAATACCTTATAGTAACCGCCTTGACCCTTGTCATCTGTCTTGCAGCAAACAGGTCCCAACTTCATGTTAGCATAGTCTGTCTCCTGCTTATAGTCTTTCCAACCGCCACCGGCTTTCTGATAATTAGGAAGATCTGCCAAAATCTGAACAGAAGCATTCAAACGAATATCTTTAACATTACCCTTGTCATCCTTAGGAGAAGCGCTTTCCCAATCCTGAACAAGATTTGGAGCTACAGGACCTGCACCCCAACCTTGACCGAATGGGAAGGTATTGGCTACATCCTGATCACCGCGGAGGCCGAAGAATGTGCAATAGAAGTTACAGTAACCGATGTTATTGCCACCTGCCGCATTGCTCCATGCAGCCAACTTATTGAACTTGATGGCAAACATATTCTCGGTGTCAGCAGCATTGATAGAACCATTCTCATCGTCCTGACACCATGTGATTCCACTGCCCTTAGTCTTATAGAAGTCGTTGACAGTATATTTGTTAGAATATGCCCACAAGCTACGATAATCTGTGACGAGGCTATAGCCAGAATTGTTGACACAATCATCAATGTAACTGATTACATTCTGCTTGGTCAAGGTTGAACCGTCAGCCAAGGTTACAGACTCCAATGGCTTGTAGTTTGTGCTTGTCAAATCCTTGATGTCCTCACCATTGCAATACATACCTGTGTAATACAACCAAGAACGACCGAGCATAGCCTCAGCACAGTACTTGTCAACATTACCATTGTTGTGATTGTTCTTGGCTGGCAACAAGTCGCAAGCCTGCTTCAAGTCAAGGAGAATTTGTCCCCAAAGCTTTGCTGCTGAAGGAGGAATCAAATCATCAGGCACCTTGGCTGTCAAGACCAGAGGAACCTTGTTGTACATAGATGCCAACTCATAATAGTAGAATGCACGCAAGAAGAGCAACTGACCCTTAGTATCGTTCTTGTCATCCTCGTTCATGGATACATTGTCAAGAGCCTCCAACAAAGTGTTGGCACGGTTGATACCTTGATAACGCTGCAAGAAGAAAGACTTGGTCATATCTGTACCATAGTTCTTCAACATATCCTGAGCCTGGGTAGACTGGTCGTTACCACCACCACCACCAAGCATGTCATCCGACGCTAGGAGTGAATTGAACAAAAAGGTAAACTGAGGACTGTCAGAATAGCCATTCAAATTGGCATATACACCTGCAAGAGCCTGCTGGCAATCATCTTTTGTTGTAGGGAAGTTGCTGGTATCCTTCTCTGTCATGCTCATGGAATCCAAATCACATGAAGACAAGCAAGTGATAGCCATTGCTGCAACTCCTATGTATTTATATATCTTATTCATTGTAAGTTCGGTTTAGAATTTAACATTTACACCAATCATATAGGTTCTTGGAGAAGGGTAGTTACCCATATCAACACCAGTAACCCAAGGTTCGCTGCTGTTCAAAGCACGTCCGTTCTCAGGATCCATACCCTTATAGTTGGTAATGGTGAAGAGGTTCTGTGCTGTGAAGTAGAGACGAAGCTGCTGGAATGGACTGTTCTTCCAAATGTTCTTGAAGTCATAACCGACAGTCAAGTTCTGCAAACGGAAGTAGTTGGCATTCTCGACATAAATGTCTGAGAAGTTATTCCAGTTGACAGAAGAACCATCTTCCAAGATTGGATACTTGTTAGATGTACCCTCACCACTCCAATACTGATAAACCTCAGTGGTATAGTTGTTATAGTAGCTATCTGAGCCTTTACGCCAGTTGCGTACTACCTGAGCACCCATAGACCAGAAGCCAGTTACGCTCAAGTCGAAACCCTTGTAAGATGCACCCAAGTTGATACCCATAGTAACATCAGGAAGTGGGCTACCCAAATCCACCTTATCTTTATCGTTGATGACACCATCGTTGTTGGTATCAACAAACTTCAAGTCACCAGGCTTCAAACCATCACCCTGCAAAGAGTTGCTTGCCTTACCACCACAATTGCTTGCGATATAGTTCTGCAAATCTTCCTGATTCTGGATGACACCTGCAGTCTTAAATCCATAGAAGTAACCGATAGAATGACCTTCTTCCATACGTGCGATGGCAGCAGCCTTGGTTGCACCATTGAAGACTCCAGCACCACCCTCTACGAAGTGATTAGAATTATTGACCTTAGAAACATTGTTCTTGTTGTAAGCCATATTCCAACCTACATTGTAAGAGAAGTCCTTGCCAATGTTGTCGTTCCAACCGAGAGTCAACTCAAGACCCTTGTTCTCTACTGTACCAGCATTAGCCCAGTGGCTATCGAAACCCGCAACAGAAGAGTTACCTACCTCTACCAAGAGATCCTTGGTCTTCTTGTTGTACCAATCGGCTGTGAAAGCGAGACGACCATCCAAGAAACGAGCATCAAGACCAATGTTCAACTGTTCTGAAGTTTCCCAAGTAAGTTCCTCGTTAGCCAAACGTGTTGGACGAGCACCTGTTGTTGCACCTGTCTTGTTGTTGTCGAAGCTATAGAGAGCTGCATTGTCGAATACGAATGAAGAGCGCCACAAAGAAGCATCGATGTTATCGTTACCATTCTGACCCCAACCAGCACGCAGTTTCAAGAATGTGAGCCACTTGCTTGTGCTCTGCATAAACTTTTCGTTAGAGATTACCCAACCTGCGCTGACAGATGGGAAGTAACCCCACTGATGTCCCTTAGCAAAGTTAGAAGAACCATCGGCACGCATAATCAAGCTCAACATGTATGTCTCATTGAAGTCGTAGTTTAAACGACCGAAGTAAGACATCTTAGAGCCATATGCTGCAGGTGTACCTGAAACAGTTGCCGTATTGGTCTGCTGGGTATTTGACAAATAGCCATGAGCCAAATCAGAGAAGATATTGTTGTAACCTGTAGCTTTTACGCTCTCACCATAGTCTGGACGAGACTTATAATACTCAGTACCTGCCAAGACATCGAAGTGATGAATCTTGTTCAAATCAAACTTGTAGTTCAATGTATTGGTCAAAGTCCAGTTCCAACCCAGATCCACATTATTGGTTGTCTGATTAACATTCCTGTTATCAGCGGTATTCATCTTATAAGTTGGCAAGAAGCAACGATAAGAACTTGACCACTGTTTATAGGCGATTTGGCCACGATATGTCAAGCCCTTGATAGGCTGAACCTCCAAGTAAGCTACAGTATTCAAGTTGAAGCTCTTGCTCTTGTTGTTACCACCCTGGCCATAAACTGCTGACGCAATAGGGTTGCTAGCATAAGATGTCAAACCAAAGAGACCTGAAGCATTGAAGTCATCATACATGAAGTAATCACCATCGCTGTTCTTCACAGGAATCAATGGCACACCACGAAGCATGTTACTCAAGTCATTAGAGTAGAAGTCACCCTGCTGAACACCTTGGTTCTGCTTGTGCTGATAGTATACATTCTCACCAAACTTAACGACATCCAAGTCTCCCTTCTTATAGAGGATATGCTCTGAGTTCAAACGGAAGGTGAAACGACGGAAGTCAGACTTTACAGGACCACCGAAAACACCATCCTGATACTGGTAACCGATACCTGTAGAGAACTTGCTCATCTCGTTACCACCAGATACATTGAAAGAGTGGTTAGTTACAACAGCATTCTTGTTGCGGAATTCTTCCATCCAGTTGGTACCAGCATTTGAACCATTTCTATAAGACTCCAACAGAGCCTTGTCGCTCTCACGGCTGAACATAGAGTCCCAATCGTACCCACTCTGACCGTTGTTGAAACGATAGAGATCAAGAACGTCCATATACTGCTTGGCATTCAACATCTGTGGCAAGCGATATACGTTAGACCATCCGATGTTGCCATCATAGCTTACAGAAACTTTACCCAGCTTACCTTGCTTGGTTGTAATCAAGATTACACCATTGGCAGCAGAAGAACCATAGATGGCACAAGAAGCAGCATCCTTCAATACGTCGATACGCTCGATGTCGGCAGGGTTCAATGAATTAATATCACCACCAGACACACCATCGATAACATATACTGGAGCTGTACTAGAGTTTGTACCTGCTCCACGGATACTTACCTTAAAGCCATCACCAGGCTGACCAGACACACTCTGGATGTTGACACCAGGGCTCTGGCTCTGTAAAGCTCCAAGTACCTGAGTGGTATTGAGCTTAGCCACGTTCTCACCCTTGATTTCAACAGTAGCACCAGTAACGAGCTTTTTCTTCTGAACACCATAACCTACGACAACGACTTCATCCAATGCCGTGTCGTCTGTCTTCAAAGTTATGTTAAAATTACTTTGGTTACCCACAGCGATTTCCTGCTTCTGATAACCAATGTAGGTAATGACAATAGTAGCTCCTGGCTTCACATTCAATGCGAAGTTACCATCCAAGTCGGTAACGGCACCATTGCCAGGATTGCCTTTTTCTACTACACTTGCACCGATGATAGGACCTTCTGCGTCACTAACTGTACCGGTGACCTTCTTAGACTGCTGTACTGAGTTAACAGCAAAATTTGGAGATGTTGCCAAAGCTTCAGTTGTGTAACTCAAGCCTAACGATGCCAACGCTCCAACAAGCAGCACTGATTTTTTTAAGTTCAAATTCATACTTTAGTACTTTCTAGGTTGAATAGAATTAAACGTTTGTTGACTCCGACTATCAAAAATAGTCATTTTTCTAGTTTCCTACATATCTATCAGATACGAAGGAAACAAACAGGTTAAGTTGAATTCATCTTCATAATGGTTATTGTTTATGCTTTATACTGTTTATTGTTATTTCATTCCATCATCAATCTGAAGTCATTTTTAGTGGAACTATAAGTGGCAAACAGATTTTCGGTTACAAAGTTACATTTCTTTTACGGAAAAAGCCGATACTATTTTGCTGATTTGAAGTATTATTTTGATTTTAGTTATTTTTTTTTATAAATCCCGATAAATACTAAAGATTTATTAAAAACCTGTGTTTTTCTTACACTTATTATATATGTATGTTTTGTTAGCTCTGAGCAAAAAAGTATTACCTTGCCGCTATTGAGCAGCAAGGTAATTACGTACAGGATTGGCATACATCTCAAGAATTCTCTCTCTCAAGTAAGCTTCATCCTTATTTGGAAGGTCAATTTTCGCAAGCTGACCAGCCATATATTTTTCAAATTTTGCCTTATCTTCGGCAGTATATTCTGCCTGATGAGCAGTTGAGTTTTCAAGCAAATCAAGAGCCACATAGTTGCCAGGATAGAGACGGTAGTTCTTGAATATCTGCTCATCCATGTAGGCGGCTACCTTATTATATATATCCTGCTTAGGCATATCAGGATCAAGACTGGTCAGATAATCATCAAGACATGGAGCTGCATGATAATGCACATGACCCTTATAACCGAAGATACCGGTCTGCATGCTTACCAGATCATCCATTGGTCCCTTCTTCCAATCGGCATTATCGCGCTTCTGCTGGAACTCCTTTGCCTTCAGGAAATCGCATGGATCATATTCGTAACTGATAGAGAGCGGTACGAGATGAAGCTGTTTCAGGCGGTCGATAATGCTACCCTCGCCTCCCATCGACATCATCTGGAGGATACTCTTTTGGGTGCGGTCATTACTGTCCTTGGCTCTACCCTCGCGCTGGGCTATCCAGATATTCTCGTTCTTCTCCTTGATGGCGAAATGCATATAGTCAGAGAGACGCTTGCTCGACATCAGCATCTGGCGCATGCTCAGGGCACGCTCTACGATAAACGCCTTGTTGACACGTACCAGGTCCTTGACCCAAGGAAGAGAAAGGAGATTATCACCGATGGCAATCTCACAAGTGGTCTTAAAACCGTTATCGATAAGAAGGACATCGAGAATGGCTGAATCGAGCACGATATCACGGTGATTACTGATGAAAGTATAATTACGGGTATTATCGAGCGATGTACAATCCATCTCGCAGCCTGTTGCTGCCTTCTTCAGAATGCCATGAACAAAATCGTAAGCAAAAGCCAACTGGAAATCCAGATTGGTCTTACATGCCTTCAACTTCTGGGCAATCATCTCGAAAGGTACTTGTGGATAGAGATAGGCAAGCACTTGTTTAAACTGATCGTTTGAAAGCAAACGGTCGAATACCTCTGGGAGATCTTCAGGCTCCCAAGGACGGATGGTATCAAATTCTTGAGGGATATTCATAATATATACCTATTAATATATATGGCTCTGCAAAAAAATCGCAGAACCATATATGAGTTTGTTATTCTAGAACTGATTCTCCACAATTTCGCTGAGCACATCCTTGATATCAAGACCTGCTGCACGAACCTGCTGAGGAATGAAACTGGTAACGGTCATACCTGGAGTGGTATTGATCTCCAGCATGTTCACCTTGTCTTTACCATCCTTATTCTTAGAGATGATATAGTCGATACGGATGATACCGTTGGCATGAAGAATGTCGTAGATGCGGGATGTGGTCTTGGCAACCTCTTCTGCGGTCTCTGGAGAGAGACGGGCTGGAGTGATTTCCTGTACCTGACCGTTATACTTGGCATCGTAATCGAAGAACTCGTTGGTGGTCACCACCTCTGTAGCCGGCAGTACAACAGTCTTCTCGGCTGTCTTGTAGATACCCTGTGAAATCTCGGTACCATCAAGGAAGCCCTCGATCATTACCTCATTGCTCTCCATGAAAGCCACACGGAGGGCTGGAGCCAGCTGGTCAGCATTCTTCACCTTGCTCACACCAAAGCTACTGCCGTCAGCAGCAGGCTTTACGAAACAAGGCATACCGATGCGCTTGGCAATCTCTTCTTCATCATAAGCTTCACCGCGACGGAGCAAGATACTGTCTGCTACGTTTATACCGAAACCGCGCAGATAATTATTGAGCACATACTTATCAAAAGTCATTGCCTCTACCAGAACACCGCTTGTAGAGTATGGCAGATGGATAAGGTCGAAGTAGCCCTGCATCACACCATTCTCACCAGGCTGTCCGTGGATGGTGATATAAGCATAATCGAAATAGACATGCTTGCCGTTCATAACGAAAGAAAAATCGTTCTTGTCAATCTCGATAGTCTCACCATTATCCAAAGCGACATGCCAGTCGGTGCCCTTCACATCGACGAGATAAATATTGTAGCGCTCTTTATCAAAGAAAGAGTACAAACCCTGTCCTGAGCGCAATGATACGTCGTGCTCAGAAGAATCACCACCACATACGATGGCTATCGTTCTCTTGCTATTTTCCATAATTACTAAATATTTTTGAATGTATCTTGTGTGGTGCCAGCGATGAAGCCGCGCCACTTTTCTATTAATTGTCTAAAATCTTCCGGCCACTCACTGTCAAAATCCATCTGCTGCTTGGTTGTAGGATGCACGAAGCCGAGTGTCTTGGCATGGAGAGCCTGACGCGGACAGAGTTTGAAGCAGTTCTGGATAAATGCCTTGTAGCTGCTACTGCGCTGACCTCTCAGAATCTCTGTTCCGCCATACGTTTCGTCCATAAAGAGCGGATGACCGATATGCTTCATGTGAGCACGAATCTGATGGGTACGGCCTGTTTCAAGCACACACTGCACCAAGGTGGTATAACCGAAACGCTCCAACACCTTGTAATGCGTAACTGCCGTCTTGCCTATTCCGCTGTCCGGATCGAAGACCTTCATACGGAGGCGGTTCTTCGGATCACGGCCGATATTGCCTTCTATGCGACCTTCATCTTCTACAATGTTGCCCCAAACGAGCGCATTGTAACTGCGATGGGTAGTCTTGTTGAAGAACTGCTTACCCAGTGCGGTCTTTGCCGTAGGAGTTTTTGCCACAACGAGCAGTCCGCTGGTATCTTTATCGATACGATGCACCAAGCCCACTTCCGGATCATTGGCATCAAACTCAGGCATATCCCTTAAATGCCAGGCTACCGCCTGAATCAAGGTTCCATGAAAGTTGCCCGCACCCGGATGCACCACCATACCTGCTTCCTTGTTGACCACCATCAGCTGATCGTCTTCATAAACCACATTGATAGCGATTTCTTCAGGTTTGATACTCGTTTCATGACGAGGACGGTCGAGCATCAGAGTAACCAGATCATTAGGGCGCACCTTATAGTTGCTCTTTACCGGTTTACCATTGACATGGATGAATCCGGCATCAGCAGCCTGCTGAATACGGTTACGGCTCTGATAGGCCATCTTATCAGCCAGGTACTTATCGATACGCACCGGATCCTGGTTGGCATCCACCTGAACCTTCCAGTGCTCATAGAGTTCATCTCCTCCTTCACCAGAAGCAGCGTTTCCTTCCTCCATCTGGAGTTCATCATCCAGTTCGTTCATATCTCCTGCATCATCAAACCCGAAGTCATCCTCTACAGGAGCATATACCTTATTATATATATAATCTAAAAATATCATTCGTATTACTATTGAATTCTTCACTCTTCACTTTTCATTTCTCCTACTCCACCACTTCCTTCTGGTGGTGTTCATGCGAAGGAGCAGGCTCTGTGGCTTCCGTACCAGGAACCACCTCGAAGTTGTCTTCATGAGTTTCTCCGCTCATGTCACCTTCGCCTTCCATCACATCTTCTTCGCCGTGATAAACCGGATCTACCACATCGATGGAATCATCAACGCTCCGTTTACCATTACCAACCTGTATGACAAGCACATCATCGATAGAAACCTTATCACCAGCTACAACATGCTTACCCTTAACGAGGATACCATAAACCCAATCCTCTTCGCCAGGAATATATTCAGGTGTACCCAGTTTGAATCCCATAGCAGTAAGTTTAGCCATTGCCTCTCGCAACGAACTGTTGTCAATGACATCAGGAATGGTGATACGTGGAGAATGATCAGAATTGATGGTAACATAGATAACATGTCCCGACTTTACCACTTCTCCGAAAACCGGAGTCTGCTCCAGAATGACATCAGGCGGCAAAGAGCGGACATATCCCGTATCTGTTACAACAATTTCCAATCCCGCATCGTCGAGGATATGTGTAGCATCATCGATATTCTTATATCGAATATCCGGCACACGGATGGCCTCACCATGATGGGTATAGATATCAATGCCGTACTTGACACCGGCACAGAGCAACACCAGCACCAGAATCATGGCACCGATATTCCCCCAAAGGTACTTACTCTTAAACTTATTTATAAACTCTGATGAAGTCATATATTATTTTTTGGTGCAAAGATACAAGTATTTGGGGGAAGAACAAAATAAAAAGGAAAGTTTTTGCACTCTCACCACCTAATTTTATGATATAAAAACAAAACATCTTTGTTCCCAAAAGAGCAATCTCAGAAAAGGAAGGGGCGTTATAAACAACAAAAAGCAGCAAAGAATACATCCTTGCTGCTTTTAATGTCATCGTCAACAGACGAATCTTTCCTCGGAATTACTTTCCGTGGTGCTCGTCAGATACAGTTAACTTCTTACGGCCATGAGCACGGCGAGAAGCCAATACGCGACGACCATTCTTAGTTGCCATACGCTCACGGAAACCATGCTTGTTTACGCGACGACGATTGTGAGGCTGAAATGTTCTTTTCATTTTTCTTATTTATTTTTTAATTAATATTCTTCACAAAAGTGCAAAACACGCCCTTTTTGGGCTGCAAAATTACGCATATTTTCTGAAATAACCAAGAAAACTACCAAATTTAGCTTAAATATTTATGTTTTTTTCGATATTTCCTTTGATTTTTCATGTTTTTGCCGTAACTTTGCACTCGATTTTGAGATTATTGTAATAACATTCAAGATAAACAAGAAATGATTAATTCACAGGAAATTAAGATTGGTACTTGCATCCGCATGGATGGCAAAGTATGGGTTTGCATCGACTTTCAGCACAGAAAGCCAGGTAAAGGTAACACCGTAATGAACACAAAATTGAAGAATGTTGCCGACGGTCGTGTATTGGAACGTACATTCCAGGTAGGTTTCAAATTGGAGGATGTTCGCGTTGAGCGCCGCCCTTACCAGTACCTCTACGAGGACGCTACTGGTTGCATCTTCATGAACCAGGAGACTTTCGAGCAGGTGCCTATCGCTAAGGAGAACGTTACTGGTGGCCAGTACATGAAGGAGGGTGACGTTGTTGAGGTGGTTACTGATACAACTGATGGTACTATCCTCTTGGCTGAAATGCCAGTGAAGACTACTTTGAAGATTACTCACTCTGAGCCAGGTGTAAAGGGTAATACTGCTACCAACGCTACAAAGCCTGCTACATTGGAGACTGGTGCTGAGGTTCGTGTTCCTTTGTTCGTCAACGAAGGCGAGACTATCCAGATCGACACCCGTGACGGTAGCTACCTCGGTCGTGTAAGCGAGTAATACATCCTCCAACAGGAAGATTGTGCTCTTATTGAGTAAAACTAACCCTTAATAGTAAGAAGAATGAAATATTCCATCATAGTACCTGTATTTAATCGCCCTGACGAAGTGGACGAACTTTTAGAGAGTCTGACTCATCAATCTGAGAAAGACTTCGAAGTTGTCATCGTTGAGGATGGCTCACAGACTCCCTGCGAGGAGGTGTGCAAACGATATGAACACATGATGGATATACATTATTACTATAAGGAGAACTCTGGTCCGGGCCAGAGTCGCAACTATGGTGCCGAGCGCGCCAAGGGTGAGTATCTTCTGATACTCGATAGCGACGTGGTCTTGCCAGAAGGTTATCTGAAGGCTGTAAGTGATGAGTTGAGCCGTGAGCCAGCCGATGCTTTCGGCGGTCCCGACAAGGCGCACTCATCATTTACAGATACTCAGAAAGCCATTTCTTATTCCATGACTTCTTTCTTTACCACCGGTGGCATCCGTGGCGGAAAGAAGAAGATGGATAAGTTCTATCCCCGTTCATTCAACATGGGCATCCGCAGGGATGTTTATCTCAGGTTGAATGGCTTTTCCAATATGCGTTTCGGTGAGGACATTGATTTCTCTATCCGTATCTTCAAGGCAGGCTGCCGTTGCCGTCTGTTCCCTGAAGCATGGGTATGGCATAAGCGCCGCACCGACTTCCGCAAGTTCTGGCGACAGGTCTACAACAGTGGCATCGCCCGCATCAACCTCTACAAGAAATATCCAGAGAGTCTCAAACTCGTGCATCTCCTTCCTATGGTCTTCACCGTGGGTGTAATAGGCACGCTGCTTCTGCTCTTCTTCGGCTTCCTGCCATACATGCTTGGCACCGTTCACGTATTCCCAACCTTGGGCAATGCGATGGCAGCATTGGGCTGCATCGGTCTCGCCGGCATCATTCTCTATACCATCGCACTGTTTATCGACAGCAGCAGAGAGAATCACAGCGTGAAGATAGGCTTGCTGAGCATTCGCGCTGCCTTCACACAGCTGATGGGTTACGGATGCGGATTCCTTTCTGCATGGTGGAAGAGATGCGTACTGGGACAGAGCGAATTCAGCGCATACAACAAGACTTTCTACAAATAAGACTTCCCCGCAAAAAGAGAAGCCAATAATAATCTACTAATCAGTTATTATTATGGCAGAGAAACTAACCATTGCCAATTGGGCAGAAGAAGACAAGCCCCGCGAGAAACTGGAGCGCTTGGGAGCCTCAGCTTTATCCAATGCCGAGCTCTTAGGTATTCTGATTGGTTCGGGATCTACTGACGAAAGTGCCGTAGACCTGATGAAACGCATTCTGAAGGATTGCGACAACAACCTGAACCAGCTAGGAAAGAAGACCATCAGAGAACTGACACAATATAAAGGAATGGGACCCGCCAAAGCCATCACCATTCTTGCAGCCTGCGAACTGGGCAAGCGCCGTGCTCTCGATAAGATTGGCACACGTCCCGACTTAGGCTCATCCCTTGCCATCTACAACTATATGCTTCCGAAGATGCAGGATTTAGACACAGAGGAAGCATGGCTCCTGATGATGAACCAGAACTTCAAGCTCATCAAAGCGAGCTGCATCTCAAAAGGCGGCATTACAGAAACGGCAACCGACATCCGGCTCATCATAAAAGAAGCGGTGCTCAACAACGCTACTATTATCGCCTTCTGCCACAATCATCCCAGCAACAATCCTCAGCCAAGCAAAGCCGATGATGTACTTACCCAGAAGATTGCCAAAGCCTGCGAAATCATGCGCCTCTTCTTTATGGACCATGTCATCATAACCGACGGTGCCTTTTATTCATATCACGATAAAGGTAAATTGTAGTCTATTTGGGGTATATTAGACCTTCGGCAAGAAAAAAACAGCTTTTCTTTTTGTTTTGTCTGCAATAATTATTATCTTTGTAGGCAAAAACAAAGATTATTATGACACAAGAAGAAAAGACAAAGATAGAAGAAAAGATCGTAGATGTACTTAAGACCGTTTACGACCCTGAGATTCCTGTCAACATCTGGGACCTCGGTATGATTTATAAAATAGATGTGAAGGACGATGCCACCGTAGATCTCGACATGACCTTCACAGCCCCTTCATGCCCTGCTGCCGACTTCATCCTGGAGGATGTAAGAAGCAAGGTAGACAGCGTGGAAGGCGTAAAATCTGCCAATGTGAACCTTGTATTCGAACCGGCTTGGGATCAGAGTATGATGAGCGAGGAAGCTCGCGTAGAACTCGGCTTTGAATAAAGACGAAGCTGTTGAACTCTTCACTCCTCATTCTTCACTCTTCATTTAAAAAGAATCGCTTATGAAAAATGTATATTTCCTCTCAGATGCGCACCTTGGCTCATTAGCCATTCCGCATGCCCGCATGCAAGAACGCCGCCTGGTCCGTTTCCTGGACAGTATCAAGACGAAGGCTGCGGCAGTTTATCTCCTGGGTGACATGTTTGACTTCTGGAACGAATATAAATATGTCGTACCAAAAGGCTATACACGCTTCTTAGGTAAGCTCTCGGAGTTGACCGATATGGGAGTGGAAGTACATTTCTTTACGGGTAACCACGATCTCTGGACCTATGGCTACCTGGAGGAAGAGTGTGGCATTACCGTACATTACAAGCCTCAGACCATAGAGATATACGATAAAGTATTCTATCTGGCACATGGAGACGGACTGGGTGACCCAGACAAGAAATTCAAGTTTCTGAAAAGAGTGTTCCAGAATCATACTTGCCAACGCCTCCTTAATGCGATTCATCCTCGCTGGGGAATGGCTTTGGGCTTGAACTGGGCTAAGCATAGCCGACTGAAACGTGCTGACGGAAAGGAAGAGCCTTATATGGGCGAAAAGAAGGAGTTTCTGGTGCGCTTTGCCAAACAGTATATGCAAAGTCACAAGGATATAGATTACTTCATGTTCGGCCATCGCCACATCGAACTGGATCTGATGTTGAGCAAAAAGACCCGACTGATGATTCTGGGCGACTGGATATGGCAGTTCACCTATGCCGTGTTTGATGGCGAACACATGTTTATGGAAGAATATGTGGAAGGCGAAAGCCAACCGTAATAAATATTGATAGTTTATAGTTAACAGTTTATAGGACAATCTTGCTTAAAGAGGTTCCTGCTATAAACTATTAACTATCAACTATAACTATCTCAGAGCAAGATTGCCCTATAAACTATAAAATATCAACTATAAACTATCTCTGTATGCGCCCTCCCGAAGAAGTCATGTTATTGATGATTTCTTCTTCTGTAACCAGATTCTGATCACCCGGAACCGTATTCTTTATCGCGCTTGCTGACAGTGAGAAATCCAGGCAATACTGGTTCTTGTCGCCCCACTTCTGATGGGCATGAATATAGGCAGCAATAAAGGCATCACCTACACCCATCGGATCAACAATCGGCTCAATATCATAGATTCTTGTAGTATAGAGCTGATCTTCTACAGCATCATAGAGCAAGCCGCTCAAGGTATGATGACTGCTGGCAATCTGATTTCTTACCGCCATCAGCATCTTCTTACACTTAGGGAAGAGCTGATGCATCTTGCGGAAATACTCCAGATAAGCCTCCTTGGCAATCTCATAGTCTGCATCCAAAGCCTCGAAAGGAATATGAGGCACACCGCTGGCTATCTCCCACTCATTCTGGTCACCAAAGATGATGTCGCTATACTGCATCATCTGGAATAGCACATCATGAGGCTCCAGACCATATCCCCAGAGATTCTTACGGTAATTAATGTCGCAGGCAATGGTCAACCCGTCAGAAACAGCAAGTTTGATGGCATCCATAGTTGATTCCATCGCATCGCGGCTGATAGCACAGGTAATGCCGGAGCAATGGAATACAGCTGCATCAGCCAGCACCTTATCCCATTTCACCATTCCGCGCTTCAGCGTATAGAAAGAAGAATTCTTGCGGTCGTAAACCACACGGGAATTGCGCATAGCTACAGCTTCCTCGAAATAATAAGTTCCGAGACGTTCACCGCCACGCACAACATGAGAAACATTCAGACCGTACTCTCTGAGATGCATCAACGCGGCCTCACCCATCTCACCGTATGGCACACGGGTTACATACTCTACATTATCGCCTAAATAAGCCAAAGAGATGGCTGCATTAGCCTCACTGCCACCATAATTGCCAAACATATGATGTCCCTGAAATAAACGTTGATAACCAGGCTTAGAAATCCTAAGCAATATTTCTCCGAAAGTTACAATCTTTGTTTTCATAATTCTAAAAATTTAAAAAGGTGAAGACTATTCACTTATGTTTCTAGTCTTCACCTTATTATATATAGCGTATGATTACTTGTTAGCAACCAACTCCATTGTATCGCGAGCGATAACAATCTCCTCGTCGGTAGGAACTACTACTACCTTCACCTTACTGTCGTCAGTAGAGATGATAGCTTCCTCACCACGAACCTTGTCATTTACTTCCTTGTTAATCTTGATGCCAAGATACTCCAGGTTCTTGCAAGCTTCCTCGCGCAGGCCGGTCTGGTTCTCACCTACACCAGCTGTGAATACGATAGCGTCAACGCCACCCATAGCTGCTGTGTAAGCACCAATGTACTTCTTGATGCGATACTCATACATACGGAGAGCCAGCTGAGCCTTCTCGTTACCCTCGTTGGCAGCGTTCTCGATGTCGCGCATATCAGAAGAAATACCTGTAATACCGAGCACACCACTCTTCTTGTTCAGGAAGTCAGCCATCTCCTGTGGCTTCATGTTCAACTTCTCCATCAAGTAGGTAACGGCAGAAGCATCGATGTCACCACAACGTGAACCCATCATCAAACCAGCCAATGGGGTCAAGCCCATTGAAGTATCCAATACCTTACCATTCAATACAGCAGCTACAGAGCCACCGTTACCGATGTGGCAAGTGATGATCTTAGAGTTGTTCTGGTCGAGACCGAGAATCTCGCAAACACGCTTAGAAACATAGCGGTGAGATGTTCCATGGAAACCATAACGGCGTACGTGATACTTCTCGTACAACTCGTAAGGAATTGCATAGAGGTAAGCGTAGTCAGGCATTGTGCTGTGGAATGCGTTGTCGAATACGCAAACCTGAGGAGTGCCAGGCATCAAAGAGTCAACGGCACGGATACCCTTCAGGTGACCTGCGTTGTGAACAGGAGCGAGGTCGCAAAGTTCCTCGATACCATCCTCTACGCTCTTGTCAACGATAACACTCTCCTTGAACTTGTCACCACCCTGTACGACACGGTGTCCTACAGCGTCGATTTCTTTCAAATCCTTGATAGCGCCGATTTCCGAATCGAGCAAGCACTTGAACACGAAGTTCACACCTTCCTTGTGGTCAGGCATGTCGTGCATGATCTGCTTCTTCTCGCCGTTAGGCAATTTCACCTTGATGAAAGCGTTATCAAGACCGATACGCTCTACACCACCCTGTGCCAATACAGACTCATCGTCCATATTATATAATTTGTACTTGATAGATGAACTACCGCAGTTCAGAACCAATACTTTCATTTTGCTTTCAATTTAAAATTTATAGTTTACAGTCTATAGCATAAACCACCCATCTTACAGCAGCTTAGCCCTATAAACTGTTAACTGTTAACTATTAACTATATACTTACGCCTTCTTAGCATCCTGTGCCTGGCAAGCTGTGATGGCTACCATGTAGTAGATGTCATCAACAGAGCAACCACGAGAAAGATCGTTAACAGGACGGGCAATACCCTGGAGGATAGGACCGATAGCGATGGCACCACCCAAGCGCTGAACGAGCTTGTAGCCGATGTTACCAACCTCGAGGTTTGGAACTACCAATACGTTAGCCTTACCAGCAACGTCAGAACCTGGAGCCTTCTTGGCAGCTACCTCAGGAACGAGGGCTGCATCAGCCTGAAGTTCACCATCGAGATGAAGCTCTGGGAACTTCTCCTTAGCAATAGCTACGGCATCCTTTACCTTGTCAATGATATAAACGCTCTTGCCAGTCTCCTTGTTGATAGCATCCTTTGCGCTACCCTTTGTAGAGAAGCTCAACATGGCAATCTGTGGATCAGTAATACCTGCCACTGACTGAGCTGTATGAGCTGTAGTATAGGCAATCTGAGCAAGCTGGTCTGCTGTAGGGTTTGGAGTTACAGCAACGTCACCCATTACTACAACGCCATCCTGACCATACTGCTTCTGGTCTGAGATGAGCAACATAGCACCACTTACGCAAGTGATACCTGGACTGCACTTGATGATCTGAAGAGCTGGACGGAGAGTATCGCCAGTAGTGCTCAATGCACCAGAAATCTGACCGTCAGCGCCCTCAGTCTTGATAATCATACAACCGAGGTAGAGGTTGTTCTTAGTTACGAGTTCACGAGCCTGCTCTACAGTCATGCCCTTCTTCTTGCGAAGTTCAGCGAGCTTCTCAGCATACTCCTCAGTCTTAGGGTTGTTTTGTGGATCAACGATAGTAGCCTTGTCGATGTTGTTAAGACCCCACTGAGCAGCGAGATTCTTAATATTGGCAGGGTTACCGATGAGGATGATGTCTGCGAGATCATCAGCCAAAACTTTATCGGCTGCTTTCAATGTACGCTCCTCTTCTGCTTCAGGGAGCACGATGCGCTGCTTGTCAGCTTTAGCGCGAGCTACGATTTGCTGTAATAAATCCATTTTACTTTTTAATATTTTATATATTTTGTTGTTTCCTAAGTAGATCTGTCAAAGTGTTAGGTGATGTTATCTTGTTTTTCACCTTTTTGCCACATCGACTTTGCAAAAGTACACATTTTCTTTGAAATAGCAGCGATTAAAATGTGTAAAAAAAGCTAAATCGGGAGATTATTCATATCGTAAAGGTTTACGTAGCAGGAAAAGTGATGAATTCTTCACCCTTCGTTCTTCACTCTTCACTTAACTTATATCATTTCCAGAGTAAGGATGCTTTCCAGTTCCTCGGCAGAGAGTCGGAGTTTGAACTCGCCCTTGATGGCCACGCTGATTCGTCCGGTCTCCTCGGATACAATGACGGCGATGGCATCACTGCTCTGTGATATTCCGAGAGCGGCACGATGGCGGAGTCCCAGTTCCTTCGGAATATCGAGGTTATGACTCACAGGCAGAATACATCCGGCTGCCATGATGCGCTTATTGCTCACCACCATGGCTCCATCATGAAGCGGCGAATTCTTGAAGAAAATATTCTCTATCAGCCGCTGGTTAATCTTGGCGTCTATCTCCTCACCCGTATCCATGATGTCCTTCAGTGGAACGCCTCGCTCTATAACGATAAGAGCACCTACGTATTTCTTTGCCATACTCATACACGCCATCACAATCGGCATGATGGTCTCCTTGTTAGCCTCCTTCTGGCTCTCCTTGCTGGAGTGGAAGAAGCGAACCAGCCGGCGCATACCTTTCTGCGAACCGATTTCATAGAGGAATCTACGGATATCCTCCTGGAAGATGACGATGAGGGCGATGACTCCCACGCTCACCAGTTTATCCAGGATAGAACCCAGCAGGCGCATTTCCAGTATCTGACTCACAAAGAGCCAGATTAGCACGAAGAGCATGATGCCCACGAAGATGTTCAGTGAGCGCGATTCCTTCATCAAACGATAAACATAGAACAGCAGCGAGGCTACCAGGAGAATATCGAGAAAATCTTTGATGCCAAATTCTATCATGTACGTCCCTCCTTCATTGCTTCTATTATCTTCACAGCCTCAGCAGCTTCTTTCACATCGTGCACTCTGAGGATGCTGGCGCCCTTCATCAGAGCGATGGTGTCGAGCACGGAAGTTCCATTGAGCGATGTCGTAGCATCTCCACCCAGCAGCTTGTATATCATACTCTTGCGGGAGATGCCTACCAGAACCGGAAGTTCCATCACGTTCAACTTCTCCATCTCATTATAAATCTGATAATTCTGGATGAGATTCTTGCCGAAGCCGAAGCCCGGGTCGAGGATGATGTCCTTGGCTCCCAGGTCGCGCAACTGCTGCACCTCTTTTGCAAAGCCCTTCATCATCGTTTCGAGTGTAGGCTGCACTGACATTAATATATAAGGTACCTTCAGTTCGCCCACCACACGGAACATTTCAGGATATTCCTCCTGTCTCTGCTCCAGCGGTACATTGGCGATGCCTGTAATTCCACCTTCTGATACATCGTTGATGATGTCAGCTCCCCACTCCTCGATACACTTACGCGCCAAGGTAGGGCGATAGGTATCTACGGAGACGGCAGCATCCGGTTGCTCCCTGCGAACGATGTCGAGAGCGAACTTCAGGCGTCTTCCCTCCTCCTCTTCCGATACTTCATCGGCACCGGGACGGGTGGAGAAAGCGCCCACATCAATGATGCTTCCACCTTCTTCTATAATCTGATTAGCTCTCTGAGCTATCTCCATTTCTGTCTGTTTTCTACTGCCAGAGTAGAAACTGTCGGGCGTAACGTTCAGGATGCCCATCACCTGAGGGGTACTCAAATCCATCAAGCGCCCCTTGATATTGATTGTATATTCCATCGGATTATAACTCCTTAAGCCATTTTTTACCGGGCTTAGTATAAGTCCAGGCAAGAAAGCTTCCACCTATGATTGTTCCAACCACAAAGAAAAACAATAGTCCATTGTAAACTTCCATAACTTAATATTTTAAAATTCGATTAGCAATGCCCGCAAAAATGAAGGTCATTACTATACCAAATATAATTACTACATAATTTTTAACTCCAAACTCTCCTTGCAGAATTGGAGCAATACCACCAACCCCAGTTCCAGTAAACGTTAACTGAGATAAATTAAAGAAATAGCCTGTCAGCTTTTCCTTCCTTACTTTCGTTTTATCTTTTTCATCTCTACTATCCATAAAGAGCCTCACTTTCTAAAGATTCATCGAATATTTCTGCAAAAATAGAAAGAATATTCGAGATTACCATCATTTTTTGGGAAAATTGTTTGTTATGTCCATAATTTAGATTACTTTTGCACCCAAAATAACAGTTATAGACTATGGATATTTCAGAACTCTATCAGATTTACCAAGCGCACCCAGTGATTACCACTGACAGCCGCGACTGCCCAGAGGGCAGCATCTTCCTGGCTTTGAAGGGCGCATCGTTTGATGGCAACAAGTTTGCCGACATGGCTTTGGAGAAAGGCTGTGCCTATGTGATTGTTGATGAAAAAGAGTATGCCAAGGAAGGCGACGAGCACTACATCCTCGTAGAGGATTGCCTCACCACCTTCAAGGAACTAGCCCGTGAGCATCGCCGCCACTTCGATATTCCTGTAGTAGGAATCACCGGAACCAACGGCAAGACCACCACCAAGGAACTCGTCTCTGCCGTTCTCGGCGAGAAGTTCAACGTGATGTTCACCCAGGGCAACTTCAATAATGATGTAGGCGTACCAAAGACCCTCTTCCGTCTCTCACCAGAGAATGAGATTGCCGTTGTAGAGATGGGTGCTTCCCATCCTGGTGACATCCGAAAACTCGTGGAATACGTGGAGCCAACCTGCGGTATGATTACCAACGTAGGCCGTGCCCACCTGCTGGGATTTGGCAGCTTCGAAGGCGTGAAGAAGACCAAGGGAGAGCTCTATGATTACCTCGCAGCCAACGATGCCCTCGTCTTCATCAATGCAGACAACGAGCATCTGATACAGATGGCTGAGCAGCGCAACATCAACCGCCTCATCACCTACGGCAAGGATGAAAACTGCGATGTATGGGGAGAAGTCATTTCCTGCGCTCCTTTCCTGAAGTTCCGCTGGCGCACCGAGAGCTTCGACTGGCATGAGGTTCAAACCCATCTCATCGGCTCTTACAATATCGACAACATGCTTGCCGCCATCACCATCGGTCTTCATTTCGATGTGAAGCCTCAGCAGATAGATCATGCCCTGGAGAACTACATCCCAAGCAACAACCGTTCGCAGTTGGAAGAGACGGCGCACAATAAGCTGGTGGTAGATGCCTACAATGCCAACCCATCTAGCATGGCAGCCGCCATCGAGAACTTCCGCGTGATGGATGTGCCTCATAAGATGGCAATTCTCGGACAGATGGGCGAGCTCGGCGAAGTGAGCCACGAGGAGCACCAGAAGGTAGTAGACCAGTTGCAGGCAGCCGGTCTTGAGAATGTATGGCTGGTGGGCGATGAGTTCAAGGATATTCCATGCAGCTACCGCAAGTTCCAGAATGTAGAGGAAGTGAAGGAAGCGCTCAAGGCGAACCAGCCTCACGACCATTACATCCTCATCAAAGGCAGCAACAGTGTGAAGCTCTTCCAGCTTCCGGAGTTGTTATAAACGGTTATTATCGTACAACTAAAAGGTGTGTGGTTGTACGACTATAGGGTGTTGCCACTAGGCTCGGCAGATGTGCTGACTGCAGTCGGCAGACCTGCTGACTAGGCTCAGCAGAGCTGCTGAGCCTAGTGGGAATCTCTTAGAAACAGCCTCCTTGAACCTGATATTCCGACTTCTTGAACCTGAGCAAACGTATTCTTTCACTTGTTCAGTCATATCCTTGTGCTTGTTCAGTCATATCTGTAGGCTTATTCGGATGGCTCATTGAGTTCACTCAAGCACATTGTTTCGCTCACTCAACAGGCCCACAGCCCCATCTACATGAATTCTGCAACAGCTTTTTAAATACAAAAGAATTTAACTGTACCATAAGCATTTACATCATTATGAGTTTTACGTAACGAAGATTTCATAATGCAAAGATACGATGAATATTTGCAAACGGCAAACATTTATCGGAAAAAAGTATCAGACATTCAATAAAAAAGTATCTTAGGATACTTGCTCATGTATCTTAAGATACTTGGCAATGTATCCTAAGATACTTTGCAATATAGCTTCATGTGCCCATGAAGCCTGTTCATCGGTCAACGAAGTAAGTTTCAACATAGGATGAAGCCTACTTGCTGCACATCCCCAGAAAATACTTATGAATCTCCAGACTTTCGTTCAGTTCAGGATGAAAGGCAGTAACCAGCTGGTTACCCTGGCGGGCAGCCACAATCTTGCCATCTACTTCAGCCAGAACCTCAGCATCTCCCCACACCTCTTTAATATAAGGAGCACGGATGAAAGTCATAGGGACATTTCCCTCGATGCCCTTCATCGGAGCCTCGATGTAGAAACTGCCCAACTGGCGACCGTAGGCATTTCTCAAAGCCGTGATGTCCATCGAAGCAATGCGCTGGCTAGGCTCGCCCTCAATCTTCTTGGCAAGAAGAATCAAGCCGGCACAAGTACCATAAACAGGCAAGCCGGCAGCAATCGCCTCCTTCACAGGCTCCATCAATCCCAGTTCATTCAAGAGTTTCGCCTGGGTGGTACTCTCACCGCCCGGAATAATCAAGCCATCCTTTGACTGGTCCCAATCCTTCAACTGGCGAACCTCGAAACTATCCACGCCCAACTGAGCCAACTTCTGTCTGTGCTCTGCAAAAGCGCCTTGTAAAGCTAATACTGCTATTCTCATAACATACTTATCTAATATAAAAGCCCCTTCTTGTGCAGGAGGGGCTCTTATCCGTTATCTCATTTATTACTTACCTCTTTCAGCCATGAGCAAAGCAATCTCCTGCTCATTGATACCTACCATTGCCTCGCCGAGATCCTCGCTCAACTCAGCCAGCATCTTAGGATCGTTGTAGTTGGTAACAGCCTTCACGATAGCCTGTGCACGCTTAGCAGGGTTACCGCTCTTGAAGATTCCAGAACCTACGAATACACCCTCGGCACCGAGCTGCATCATCAGGGCAGCATCAGCTGGAGTAGCCACACCACCGGCAGCGAAATTAACCACTGGCAACTTGCCGTTCTCGTGAACATACTTCACCAGCTCGTAAGGAGCCTGCAACTGCTTGGCTGCCTCGTAAAGTTCATCCTCGCTCATAGAAACGAGGCGGCGGATTTCGCTCTGCATCATACGCATGTGGGTAACAGCCTGAACCACATCACCTGTTCCTGGCTCACCCTTGGTACGGATCATGGTAGCACCCTCAGCAATACGGCGGAGCGCCTCGCCCAGGTTCTTGGCACCACAAACGAATGGCACGTCGAACTGAGTCTTGTCGATGTGATAAACATTATCTGCTGGAGAGAGCACCTCGCTCTCGTCGATATAGTCGATTTCGATAGCCTGAAGAATCTGAGCCTCAGCGAAGTGACCGATGCGGCACTTAGCCATTACAGGGATAGAAACAGCCTCCTGAATACCCTTGATCATCTTAGGGTCGCTCATACGTGAAACACCACCTGCTGCACGGATATCAGCTGGAATACGTTCCAGCGCCATTACTGCGCATGCACCTGCTGCCTCTGCGATTTTTGCCTGTTCTGGAGTTGTTACGTCCATAATCACACCACCCTTGAGCATCTGAGCCAAGTTGCGGTTCAATTCTTGTCTATTTTCTGCCATAATTCTTATATTTTTATTCAATTACGGCTGCAAAGGAAACATTTTTCAGCGAAATAGCAGAAAAATGTTCCATTTTCTGCAAACATTGAGTCATTTTGTATAAAGAGAGATTCGCAAATATATAAGAGATATTCCTGAATATATAAAGCAGTACACAGATTGTACTGCTAAGAGAAACCGAGAGGAGTTCACCTTCTGAACTTCTACATTTTTTGTATCTTAGCGAAAAATTTCGTAACGAAAAATTTCGATTATGGAATATAGAAGACCCATTCTTCAGGAAATGGATACTCAAGAACATGATTGGGTAAGATTATATATTGAGAAATCGCCAGCGAAGCTTTACTACTGCTTAGCTGGCGATTCTGCAAGAGAGATTTATCTATGTGTCAACAAAAAAACTCGCTCCAAATTGGACTTTGATTGGATATCAAGAAGTTTCAACTCTTTATTATCTGATTCTTTTTATTCCATATCAAACGCCTTTTAGTTTCCCAATTCCAACTGATTCTTCACAAGATTATAATATGCCCCTCGCTTGGCGGTTAAAGATTCATGGTTGCCAACCTCAACCACCTTTCCCTGGTCAAGGACCACGATTTGGTCGGCATTCTTCACCGTGCTTAGGCGATGAGCAACTATCACAACTGTCTTACCTTGATAGAACTTATCCAGGTTTTCCACAATATTACGCTCATTGTTGGCATCAAGCGAGTTGGTTGCCTCGTCAAGGAAGATATAGTCAGGATTCTTATAAACAGCTCTCGCTATCAGGATGCGCTGCTTCTGTCCTTGGCTCAGTCCCACACCATCACGCCCTATCTTGGTGTTGAACTTCAGCGGCAAGGCCATCACATAATCCTTGATGCAAGCTATCTCGGCAGCTCTCATCAAATGGTCTTCATCTATCTCTGCATCATCCACAGCTATGTTGCGCCCGATGCTCTCCGAGAAAATGACGCCCTCCTGCATCACAACTCCACACTGTCGGCGCCACCATTTCCTGTTGAGCTGGTTGATATCGGTATTGCCAATGGTGATTTTTCCTTCCAGCACCGGGTAGTAACCCAGCATCAATCGGATGAGCGTGGTCTTTCCGCTGCCCGAAGCTCCCACTATCGCCGTCACCTTGCCTTGAGGAATAAGAATATCCACCCCGTCTATTGTCTTTCTGAGGGCATGAGGATCATACTTGAACATGATGTTGCTGATATGGATACCATCCTCAGGATGATCAAGACTTGTCTGCAAGCCATCCTTTCCGTTCTCATCATCCATCTGATGAATCTCATTGATTCGTTCCAGACTGATTTTCACATCCTGAACGGAATAGAAAAAGTTCATGAGTTGCTCCACCGGCGAGTTGAGCTGTCCGATGATATATTGCACGGCAAGCATCATACCCAAGGTCATGTGCCCTTGGATTACCGCCGTAGCGGCAACCACCGTCACTACGATATTCTTCACCTCATTGATAAAAATACTTCCTGCCTCCTGGGTCTGCTGTAGTTTTAGAGATTTCTGCTGCACCCTGAAAAGATTCACCTGTGTCTCCTCCCACTCCTTTCGCTTGCGCTGCTCACAATCCTGCAACTTGATTTCCTGCATCGAAGTGATGAACTCGTATGTCCTGTTGTTATTGATGGCCTGCTGCTCGAAGAGTTCATAATCGAGCACCTTTCTTCGACGCAGGAAGAGAGCCATCCATCCGCCATACAGTATGCTGCCAAGCAAGAAGATGGCAAACACCACCTTATTATATATAAAGAGCACCACCGAAAATACCACGAAGGTAAGCATGGCAAAGGTGATGTTGAGCGTCTGCTGGGTGAGGAAGTTGTTCACACGGCTATGGTCGCTCATCCTCTGCATCAAGTCGCCCATCAGTTTGGTGTCGAAGAAAGACATCGGCAGTTTCAGCAGTTTGATGAAGAAATCGCTCACCAGGGAGATATTAATCCGCATGGAGATGCGGAGCAGGAACCATCGGCGAGCGAAGTCTATCGCAGTTCGGCTGACGGTGAGCATCAACTGGCCTAAGAGAATGAGCCAGATGAATCCAATGTCTTGGTTCTTGATACCGACATCCACGATGGATTGGGTAAGGAACGGCAATACCAGCTGCAGGGCACTGCCCACAAGCAATCCCAAGATAATCCAGGAGAATGCCTTGCGGTATTTCTTAAAATATCGGAAAAGGAACTTGAAGGAACGCTTCTCCTTCTGTCTATCTTCTCCTTCTATCTGATAGGTGAAGAAGGCAGGAGTGGTCTCGAAGAACATGGCGATACCCTTGTCCTCGTCATTAGAGCGAGTGCTTATCCAATGCCGTCTGAATTCTTCAAGATTATAAGTTGTCTTACCCTTGCCAGGGTCTGCGATATAGAACTTCTTGCCCTTTTTCACCTTATATAATACCACAAAATGGTTTTGGTTCCAATGAAGGATGCAAGGTAGTGGAGTCTCGCTCAGTTCCTCTATTGTAGCCCTAGCCGAAACCGTTTGGAATCCCAATATTCTTGCAGCCTCGTTGATGCCCAGCATGGAAACACCTTCCGTTGTTGCAAAACAAATCTTCGACAGAGAGTTCAACGAGTACTCCCTGCCGAAATATCTACAAATCATCTGCAAGCAGGTGATACCGCATTGCATGCTGTCATACTGATGTTCTATCTTTATATGTGCCATTACTAAAAATGAAAGAATATAGACATTAATATTGTTCTACCTCGCAACTGATACTCCTTGCCCGTACGTGTCAACCCAGAATAAATAGTATAACCGTAGGTGCGCTGATTGAAAAGATTAAGCGCTGTCAGGCTCAACTCCATACCATTCTTAAAGCCATAACTGGTGGACGCATCGGCAAGAGTAAGATTCTTGTGCTGATGATCTGCTATCTGATTGCGATAATGCTCTCCATGCAACTTGATGAACCATGACTTCAATGGCTGGAAGTTGAAAGTGAGATTCTGGGCAAGATTGGTAGAGGAAGAATCGAAACCCAAATTCTTCAATACCATCTTATCCTTATCCCAGTTCAGCTCATAGGTGAAATTGAACCAATCCACAGGACGACCACTCCATTTTGCCGACAACATATAGTTATCAGATGAATAGGCTGAAGGAGAATCGTTCTGACGCAGGAAACCATCAAACCTCAGATAATCAAAACCTACGCTAACGAGTCCATGCATGAATCCCAATCCCTTACTTACCTTTCCACCAGCCATCAGGTTTTCAGAACTGCTGCTGTTGGAGAAATAGGAGTTGATGATATAATCACCCACAAAATTACGAGCCACCGTAAGATGACTGTCAGACCAGCTCTTGCGGATGTAGGCATTGGCAAAGACGGTGGCAAGAGGACGCTTATAGCTGATGTTGAAGGAAATATGCTTGCTCTTGTCGGCGGTATAATCCACGAAACCCGTATAAAGATTACGGTAATCACGCATCAGCAGACCCTGATAGAAATTCTGTTCATCCACTTCCCGCTGAGCGATTCCACCGGAAAGCGTAGCCTGCAAACGGGCTGTAAGGAAATAGCTCACGCTGAGTTGAGGAGCAACCAGTGTCTTGCTGGCATTCTCTTTCGCTCCCATCAACTTATCATTATAATAATAAGGTGTAAAGGTGATGGGCATCTGGAAACGGATATGCCAGCCACCCTGATTATACTCTGCCTCCGGCGATGCATAGGCACGGAAGAAGGTCATGCCTATCTGATTGCGCATATTTCCCAGGGAATCGGGTACTCCCTCCAGATGACTCTTCATCGTTCTGCTCAATACCTGCAAGCCAACCTTCATCATCACAGTAAAAGGCTTGAGGAAAAAGCCGAGCGAAGTATTGGTATGACTGAAGAATGCTGCCGAACGAACACTTTGATAAGCCGTTTGCTGCGAATTATCAACAGACAGAGAGTGCGGATTCACCATATAAGCATTATACGTGTTGAAGGTATAGGTTCGCTTACTACTCCGATGCAACAGTTCCAGCTTGTCTGATACTTTATATTTCGGCATATTGACCTGCTGATGATTAGGATAAGAGCCGGCAATATCCATCATGACATCATTCCAGGCCAGGTCGGCGGAAAGCTGATTGGCAACATACGCCTTTTCGCCATTCGAAGTCAGCGTAAAGTCGGCAACCAATCTGTTCTGCTTCTGCTTAGCCTGTTCATCCTCTACATCATAAATGGTTGAATCATTCAGGAAATACTGGGTATTACTGAATGAAGAAGAAAGAAGACGGTCGTGGGTATAGACAATCTGAGAAGACAAATCTGTATTTTTGCCTAATACCCAGAGATTATTGATTGTGAAAACATGAGTCTGGTTCTTACGCACACGGCTGTCTGAAATATCCGTCAGCTGGTCGGGAGAAACATTTACGTAATCCTTCAAAGTATAAGAATTTCCCATCACTCCAGTGCCATCATCAGAAAAAAGGAGATTGCCCTCACCGGTTACATCCGTACCTATATTATTACTCTTGAAGGTATTGAGCGACTGGGCTTTCTTGGCAAAGCGCATCAACGACATCTCGCCTTCCCAGACATTCAGCTTACCAAACTTCTCCCCTTTCTTCTGCTCCATACCGCCACCTGCCTTCAACGTTCCTACCAGACGGCTCTTGGCAGATTCCTTCAGTTTGATGTTGATGGCAGGGTCTTGCGAAAACGACATATCTTCCAAAGCCTTGATAGGTTGATGATTGGTCATCACCTCTACCGAACCGACATCCTTCTGATGGATATTGTTGGTGGCGATGGAATAGCGGCCGCCGAGCATATCATGTCCTTCGATATAAAACTTATTGATAGCCTTTCCGTTATATTTGATTTCTCCCTTGTCCGACACCTCCATTCCCGGCATCTTCTTCAAGACATCAGCCAGACTCTTGTCGTTGGCATCGGCAAAGCTTGCCACATTGTAGGAGATGGTATCGCCCCGCTGTCGGATACTTGGAGCCTTCACCACAACATCCTTCAACTTTGTAGCCTGCTCCGTCAGGAGTACATCATATTGGGTAGTATCCTTTGATAAGGGGATAACTTTCGTAGCATATCCCATCATCGAGAAATGCAGCACGTTGTATCCTTCAGGCATAGCATTAAGATTTATCTTATAACTTCCATCCTCTTGTGTCTTGGAAAATTTCAAAATTCGATTACCTCCCTTTGGTCGGATAGTTACCATCACTCCCTGCAATCCCTTACCAGTATAGACATCCTCAACTTTACCCGACAAAGTAACTTGCTGGGCATAAGTTAAGTTTGCACAAATCAAACATATTAATACAATCAACTGTCTCATACTTTTTTTTCTTGAGAATAAATCATACATAAATCGAGTAACACATAAGGCAAATCTGCTAGAGAATAGCAAGAAGGAAAAATCCTGTTGTTTATCCATACCATAGGCACCTGCCTTTCATCTGCCATGGCATCTAGCTGATTGTTAAATCTTTCCAAGATTGCCTCTATGTCTTTTGATGTCACTTCAATCTTTGTCTGCAAATCTTTTATTGATTTCTTCTTATACCAATATTTTAGAACCGCAAGTTTTCTATTCGTGTTCTCTCCACTAGCCAAATACTGATATAGATAGAGTTGAGGTAAATTTACTTCATTAACAAAAGTGGCTTTCACCCCATCAAAGTAGATTTGCCAATTAATGTAATCTGGATATTTACGAAGCAACTCTATCATTTCAAAGGCAACCTTTTTACAGGTCTTACACCAAGGACTCATATAAGTCGTAATAGTCAATGGTGCTTCTGAGTCGCCAAGCATTATTGAGTCTTCATTTGCCAGAAGCGTTGTTTTTGCCATAAAGGAATATCCCAAAACACTCTGCATTCGTTTTATTTGCAGTTCATTTATTCTCGTTGAGAAAGCTCGTTGCTTTGCACCTGCATAATATTCACACATATAAAGAAGACCACTACTAGCCAAGACAACCATAAGGAAATACAATCCTACATCTAGAGAGAAAGAAGTCGGAATACCTTTGACAGGAAAAGCCAATATACTATTAACAACAAGAATCCCCATTATCCCCAAACATAAGAGACAGAAACGTTTAGCAAATAGTTGATATGATATTGACACGACAGCTAACAGCAATAGTCCCATCGAGGTTATTGCCAACCAATCATATATTGCTGATGGATTAGGACTACTAACTGCCAGCACAGTAGCCAAAGTACAAGAAAAGAAATAAATAAACCCCATTCGTCCCAAATTGATCTTACGAAACAGCACACCCCAGCGTCCCAAGTCCAATTTCTGACAGTCAAGCCTAGTATTGGCTATGCAAAAATGTTCAAAAATATTATAGTAAGGAGATGAAGACTGCATTATTACCCCAAAGCAGAGTATGCCTCCCATCACATCCAATAAACAATTGACACTTGCCAACGTTGACAAATGTGGACTGATAAAAAGCAATACCACTATACAAAGTAATAAAGAAGAGTGTATAAATGTTTTAAGCCGTTTCTTTTCTTGATTTCTTTCTTTGACATTATCAATAGCAACAACTATTCCTGTCCATTCTTTCTTAAAATCACTTGCAGAGACTACTCTCTTAAGTCTTCCCTCATAATAAATGGCATCAGTTTCTGTTATTTCTTTCACAAAAACAAACGAATCTTTACCATCATGGCTCAATTGTCCCAAGAATGGTTTCCCCCATTTTATAGTAGAGGCATAGTCTGCCCGAAACACACTAGCCTTAGCCCCCAAACAAGTATAAGTCTGAACGATGGATAGTGCAGTAATATCCGTTGGAGAAGACAACAAACATAATTGCAACTCCTCCGCACGAAAATGTACAGAAGCTGCCTTAAGATGTTTAGAAAGTATTTCCACCAAATAGGTTAAATCCGTTTTTCTCATAATGCAACTCTTATTCTCTTTCTATTAAATCATATTTTAGAGCTTCATCCACGCTACCTAGAGAGATACCTGTAGAAGCCTCATTTATACTATTTTGATTCCTCAAATATCTATACTTTGATAACAAGAAGTCTTTTCTATCTGTTTTCTGAAAATGTTTAAAATCTTTATCTAATATACCAAAAGTGATTGGTGTTGCACTAACCTGTTGCATTCCATTAATACAAAAGTAGTATTGCTTTCCTCTATCATATACTTCCATGATTAACCCAGGGAGACCACAGAATTTCAAAGGTCCATCACTTACAGGAACATCCAAGGCAAACCAAGCTGTCCATTTTCTTCCCCTGAAACTACAAGTAGCCTTTTGACATTCATGCCCAAGAACAACTTTCATGCTGTCATTTTCTATATTCCATTCCTGTGAGTTTAAAGCGTCTTCATAAAGGTAATATTGTCCAAGCAAGAAGTCGGTAACAGTTATCTTTCCTTGTGGATAATTCTTGTAGATGGTTGCAGACATTCGGCGGTGTGGAATGGCATTGTGCAATTGCTTCCCTTTCAGTCCTTTCCCTATCGCTTCCGTCAAGAAGCTATCCCATTGTTTATCACCATTAGGAGCTGCCATTAAAGAATCACACTGATAAGTATAATAGCTATAGCATTTAGAGCACTCTGCTCCGATTTGCAGATAGAGCAAGTCTTCCTTACGCTGCTGTTCTCCAGACAGCGTATCCGTAAGATATTCATATACATAGCTACACAGCATATTAGCCGTATCTATCTTCTTATTTTGGGCAAAACCAATAAGATAAAAAGTTAAAAATAGAAAAACGAAACTCTTTCTCTTCATGATTCCTTAATATAGGTTGCAGTCTATGCTCCCAATAAAGCACAGGCTGCAACATTTGACATTACATGCAATTTCTATGATAAGCCTCAACAGCATTATCAAAGTTCTTGTCATCCATTTTACACTCGCGCATCATCTTCTTGAGCTGCGCGCAATACTCCTCACGTGAGATGCCACCAGCAATAGCCTGCATCTCAAACAAATTCATTTTCTCCATAACTTTTAATATTAAAAAATAAATAATTTTTTATTTATATCTTACCAACATTCTAAAGGTTTATATTTCCACTTTTTAGACCCAACATTTTCTATTTTTGGAATATCAATGCCCTGTAGTTGCATTTGTGACAGGGAATCTCCAAAAAGAAATATATATTGTTCCTTTAAGAATTTTTCAAATGTAGTCTTCTCAAATTTGTTGTTTCCAACGTAAGTCTTGCTAAAGACAATCGGCTCCTTTGACACCTTTTTTATGCCAAGAAGTTTAAAGGCATGGCTATTATTTTCCGTAGTAGCCTCCATTATCAGTCCCGGCAATCCACATAATTTCCAAGGTCCGTCAGTTATTGGAATATCCATAGCAAACCATGCAGTCCAACAATGACCACGATATTGACAGACTGCCTTTTGGCATTCATGTCCCAAGATTAATTTAGAAGAATCTTGTATTACCCATTTTTGAGCATATAAAGTATCTTCATAAATATAATCTTGTAACAGTAAGCCATCAGTTACCGTCATCTTTCCCAGTGGATAGTTTTTGTACACATAGGCTTTCATCCTTTTATGAGGCCATTCCGTCTTACTATTTATAGCCGCATTTATTTGCTGATGAAGTATTCTATCACTGTTAGGAGAAGCAAATATCGAATCTACCTGCATACTATAATAACTATAGCATTTGGACACATTCGTACCTATCAGTAGCACGAGCCAATCCTTAGCAGTTCTTCCTGACAAAGAATCCTCTACATAAGTATAGTCATATTGACATTTCAGATAGGCCTCATCTATTTTCTTTTGAGCATAACAATGCCCAATCCCTGCTATGGCGATAACAATCAACGCCGCCAAATAAAATATCTGGCGGCGTAACAACTTATGCACAATACTTATTCCATGCATACTTGGCACCTTCTTTTGCACCATTATCCAAATCACAATTAGCCATTATTGTACCTAACTGCTTGCAATACTCTTTCTGTGAGATGCCACCAGCAATAGCCTGCATCTCGAATAAATTCATTTTCTCCATAATTTTTATAATTAAGAGTTTATACCATGTTAACTATCTTGGAAGACTATCGTGCTTCTTAGAAGGTACGCCTTTGAACAGTGAGGTCTGCAAATAATATCGTCGACTTTATTATTTTTCTTATTTTAATGACTATTCCCAAATGATGTCATCACCATCAGGTTCTTCGTCACTTGGATTATAATGCCAATAACCTGCCGAATCTTGCCACCAGTATCCACCGCCGAGAACTTGGCTTAAATCTAAATTTTTCAATATATCCATACTATATACCAATTAAATTGATTAAACTTTCTGGCTGCAAAATTATCTCAAATTGCTCAAACCACCAAACTTTTTACATCAAATTTCACATCATTTTTACCCCCCCCCGATTATGATATAAAAATGATGTAAGAATGTACGCTCTTTTAGAAAAAAAAACGTACCTTTGCATATTAAAAGTGTAACTACAAAAGTATAACGCATGAAAAAGTATTATTATATAACAATTTTAGCAATTATGATTATCACATTGTTGCAAGGATATAACATTTCCCTGCAACACAAAAATTATATCTTCAACGAAACAGATAAGATAAATTCTGAACTAAAAGTTACCGTTGATGAAGAATATGCTATCCGAGCATATCAAAATTACACCCAGTATAAAGATGGAAAACAACGACTTTACTATAAAGATATGTCCGAAGAAGACTTTCTGAAAGCTAAACCTAAAAAGGAAGATATCATCAATATTAACGAGATAAACATTCAAGAATTAAGAGACAAAGGTATTGTAGAAACAGAAGCAGAAGCTATGGGATTATTGACAAAAGACAGGCTCACCGCCAAAGGCAATCCCATTAATCTCAAGAAACTCTCTCAAATATTCAAGAAGAATCTAAATGAGGATTTCTCTTATACCTTATTGATATTAGATGAGAACAAAAAGGTCATTAAGAGTTATGGGCAAACAAAGGACATTGAGACTTGGCAGGCTAGCAAGCCTATCGCCATCGGACTCAAACCTATCCGTTTCGTACAGGCAAAGGTGGATATAACTCCATCTTCTTTCATCAGAAATTCTATAGAGACTCTAATCTCTACCATACTGCTTGCTCTTATCATCGTCTTTTGCGTAGGATACCAGATGACTGCTATCAGAAGCAAGGAAGACCTCCTGAGAAATCGTGAGGTAAGCCTTCATGGAACTGTACACGACTTGAAAGCACCATTGGCAAGCATCTTGCTAAAGTTGGGATTCATCAAAGACTATATCATGGATGCTGACTTACAGGAGATGATTACTTCTTCTGAAAGACAAATCAAGAATCTTGCCAATACCATCAAGACAATACTTATCACTTCTAAGGCCAGTGAAAGCAAGTTGGTTATCAACAAAGAACAAATTGACATCATCGAGCTGACGAAACAAGCGCAAGAACAAATAGATATCAACTATGCCAGCAAGCCACATGCCATCGGCATCCACGACCATCGTGAAGAGAATGCACTGGTGTATGCAGATAAGTACCTGATAGAAAATGTGATGCACAATCTGATGGAGAATGCCGTTAAATACTCAGACAAGGAGGCAAATGTTGAAGTCAACATCAAACAGGATGAACATTTCACCATCATCAGCGTGTCTGACCATGGCGTAGGCATCGACAAGAAATACCAGAAGAAGATATTCGAGCAGTTCTATCGCATACCAGCCACACACCATAAGAGCGGATATGGCATAGGTCTTGCCATGGTAAAATATGCCGTCAAGGCACATGGCGGAACCATCAAGGTGGTGAGCGAACTCGGCAAGGGCAGCACCTTTACATTTACATTGCCGCTCAACTAAAAGCAACAAATCGTAATGGGCAAGGAACAAGAAACAAGATAAAACAATATAAAATAAGAAATATGGAAAAGATAAAAGTACTATTGGTCGATGACGACCTGGATTTCGGCAACACAGCAGTCTTGCTACTTAAAAAAGCAGGCTATGAGGTCTATTTTCAAAACACGCTGTTTGGAGTAGAAAGCCTTATCATGAAGCTGTCTCCCAACCTCATCATCCTCGATGTGATGATAGGAGAAGAGAACAGTCTGGAAAGAATCAACGACATCCGTCTTGCCGCAGAAGACATCCCTATCATGTGTGTATCTTCGTTACATGACTCTGAACTCAAAACCGAAGCCGCCAATAATGGTGCAATGATTTACATCGAGAAGCCTTTCGACAGCCGTGAGTTCCTGGGATGGGTAAACCGCTATGCCAAGCGTAAAGACTTCAGCAATTCTCGTATGATAAACATGGGTGCCTACACCGTAGATACAGATAGCCATGTGCTCAGCTTCCGTGGCTGCAGCGAGAAGACGCTGGGCAATACCGAGTTTGCTACACTCAAGCTATTATGGATCAATAAGGGCGAAGTCGTGCCACGCCAAGACCTAAAGGATACAGTTTGGAGAGGTGTAAAGTGTAGCGAAGAAAGTCTGAATAATGTGATGTACAACTTGCGCCGATATTTCGCCAAGGATGCCTCCATCCACCTGGAGACATTGCGCGGCGAAGGATTCAAGATGTGGATGGATGACTAGTTTTATGGTTCCTAAGTCTATGAGTTCCGTGGTGGAAAACATAGAGTTAAAAAGCAAAGAAAAAAACAACACGGACAAATTCAATTTGTCCGTGTTTCTAATTTAACTTAATTATTTTAATCTTTTGGTCAAAAGCCACCTGTTTTCAACCTTTCTGTCTGAAAGCAGAAGGCGTTACCCCTCTCATCTTCTTGAAGAACTTGGTGAGATGAGCCTGGGATGAGAAGCCGAAAGTGTTGGCTATCTCCTGCACCGTATGCGTGGTGGTAGAGAGTTCGCGCTCTATCTCCTTCACGATGTATTCATCGATGATTGCCTTCGGCGTCTTGCCGGAGATGCGGCGGGTAACCTGAGCCAGATAACGGCCACTCACATTCAACTGGTCGGCATAGAAATGAACATCGCTATAAGTGCGGCAGAAGTTATTCACCTGCGAGATAAACTGGTTGTAAAGCTCGGAACTTCTGCCCTGCAGATTGCTCTGGCGCACGAGTTCTACATTGATGAAATCCTGCGCCATCGCCAACGCCTCCTCCATCTTCTTGCCCTGATTCAGATAAACGGCAAGAGCTGAAGAAAAACGGTTGATGAGACCATGCGAATTGGCATTGTCGAGGCGATAGATCCGGAGTCCCTGCTTCTCGGCAAGGCTCAGCAGCTTGGAATTCTGCAGAATGATGTCGCTCTCCTTCTTGCGTGACACGACGACAGAACAGAGCGGCAGCAGACGGTATTTGATCTGGCTCACCACATCTTCCGTCATCAGCGCATCGCCCTGGCTCGACCAGATGGCAGGGGCATAGATGATATGGGCAGGACGGTATTTGGTCAACGCATCGATGACCACATTCAGCGTCTCCACCCTGCGTATCATACCAATCTTCACTATATCAGGCTGCATATCGTTCATGATAGCCTCTATCTGCCCCGAAACAATCTCGGCAGGAATATCGAAGAACTCCTGAATACCGAGCGTATTCTGCACAGTGATGCTGGTTATCGCCGAAACAGCATAACCGCCCAACTCGGAAATCGTCCTGATGTCCGCCTGCACACCAGAGCCTCCGGTGCTGTCTGAACCTGTAATCGTTAATATCATATCCTTAAACTTTGAACCCGATGATAAGTTTGAGGGCAAAGATACAAAAAAAGAGCGAATAATCCGCAGAATTTGCAGATAATTCGCTCTTTTTTTATTCTTCAGTGAGATCTTTACATTCCTTGAGTATCTCGGCAGGAACCTCATCGCAACGCTTGTAGCGGCTGATGTCGGTAACATCGTCCTTGGCGGTCCATATCATGGAACCGGAAGCCAGGAGGCGGGTTACGAGATAACTCTGATTCCAGTCGCCCTTACCATTATCATAGCTTCCGCTGATGATGTAGCCCTGGTATGGATCGTTCTTGATAGCGAACGAACCGGTGATATGGCGACCATACATACTGTCAAACTTCTGATACATCTCGAAAGTCTGGTCCTTGCGATTGAAAACGATGTAGCAGTATGTGCCCTCAGCAAGAGGTTCACCGTTCCACTCAGCCAACTTCCATGTGCCATGAAGATTGGCAGGCGTAACTTCCAGAGAAGGCTCCTCCGGTTCTTCATCATCGCTGCTGCAGGCAGCAAAGCCGCAGGCAAACAAAGCAATCACCAGGAGGGTGAAGAGTTTTTTCAAATATTTCATTGTCTTGGTATTTTTTTCTTTTTTACTTTTTTACCTTTTTACCTTTACAACGACCTGTATCGTTCTGTCAGACGGGCGGGCGTCCAAGCCCTCCAGAATAACAGGGAAGGTGAAGGATTCGGGCATCGTAGCCGGAATCTTATCGGCTATGATGGTGATGACGAGGTCAGCCTCATCACCCGGTTCTATCACCTCAGGCTCTGTCGTAAGACGGGCATAAGGAGGAAGAAGGAGGCTGGATATACGGAGCGGCTTGTCACCGCTGTTTCCGCAGAGGATACGTGCCTCAGGCTCTGTGCCCGGCTTTACCTCTGTGATACTTGCCTTCGCCTGTTTCAGTCTGAGTGCGCCCATCTTGTGCGGATAGCGTGCCCACTGGTCAGCACCCGGCAGTACCTTTCCCGTTAAGGCAAGCTTAACGGCAGGCTGTCCCTCTACCTCTTTCAGATAGAGATAAGCACCCGTATTGATGGTGCCCGGATAGCGGTTAGGCGTGAAGGTGATCTGCACCTGACAGGTATCGCCAGGCTTCATCACATCGCCCCTGACATAAGAACTGGTACATCCACAGGTGGTTCTCACCTGTGTGATGTGCAGTATCTTCTTGCTCACATTCTTACCTACGAAGGTGAAGGTGCGAGGCGCATCGTCCTCGGTCATCGTACCTGCATCGATAAGCGGATGCTCAAACTTCAGCAGTTCCTCCTGCGCATTCACCGTAACAGGCAAAGCCAGGAAGAAAAGCGATAGGAAAGCAAATATCTTCATATTACATCCAACCATTGTTACCGGCACTCTTTCTAACGGTCACAACTACGGTCTGGCTGGTACCATCGGCAGCTGTTACGGTGAGCGATGTACTTCCGGCAGCGAGTCCCTTCACGATAAGCGTCTTGCCATCTACCGAAGCAGAAGCTACGCCGTTCTTCGCTACAGAGCAAGAAAATCCCCCTGTCTGACCTGCGAAATATGCAGCGAGGTTGAGAGAAACTGTCTTCTCGATGCCTACATACACGTTAGGCAACTTCATATCAGAACTGAATTCCTTGTTCGTGATGTTATTCAAGAGCTGAGCTGCATCAATCAGACCAGCACCCATCTTGCCGATGTACTTAGAGAGCTGTACAATCTCTGGCGAAGCACCTACGGTAGTATGGTTCATATAGTAGGTCTTAGTTGCACCATTCTGATAATGACTATCCAAATCCTTCACTGATTTCTTCATCAGGGCTACGAAGTCGGCAGCACGATAATGACGGTTCGTCTTGGCAGCATAAGCGAGACCCAAGGCAGCCACACCCGAAACATGAGGACAAGCCATAGAGGTTCCCTCCATGTAGCCGTAAGCAGGCTGACCGTTCTTGATCATCGTAGAGAGCACAGCACCTTTCTGCTCGGTGGTCTCTGCCCAGTATTCATCTTCCTGCTCGCCAATCTTGCTGTAATATTCCAAGTCGCCACCAGGAGCGCTCAGGGTTACGAGCGAACCGAAATCGGTGTAGCAGGCTGGAGTAAAGTCGGCAGCTAATGAAGATACGCAGACGCACTTAGAGTAAGCACCTGGGAAAGCAGGATTGCCAGCATACTCGTTACCGGCTGCGAAGACTGGAATACCACCGTCGATGACACCATTAGGCGAACCGGCATTGTTGATGAAGTAATCCAGAGCTTCCTTCTCCAGCGGATAGGTCTCAGCCCATTCCTTCTCGGTAGCAGGGCCCGGAGTATAACCGTTGATGATACTAGACTCTGAAGAGTTGTAACCCCAACTGCACTGCAGAATGACTGCACCATTATCGGCAGCATACTTGATGGCTCTCGCCTCGCCTGCCAAGGTTACACTGTTCTGACCGGAGAATACCTGACAAGACATAATCTTGACACCAGAGTTAGGAGTTCCGTCACCACCGGCAACACCAGATACACCGATACCATTATTATTTACGGCTGCAATGGTACCAGCTACGTGAGTACCATGACCGGTGTCATTGGCATCAGTCCAGGTAATATCGCCGCTCTCAGTAACGAAGTTGTAGCCATGAAGGTCGCCCTCATAACCGTTTCCGTCGCCGTCTGTCTGGGTACCCTGAACACTTTCGCCCGGGTTGCACCACATGTTGGCTGCCAGATCAGGGTGCGTATACATCACGCCCTCATCAAGAATAGCCACGATGATAGAAGAATCGCCTTTACAGGTCTTCCATGCCTCAAGTGCATTCACATCACATCCTGCCTTAGCGCCTACCTTGTTGTTGTTGAGGTTCTCAAAATCATAGTTGCCCTCACCCAGGTTACGGTAATGCCACTGGCTGGTAAAGCCCGGATCGTTTGGCTCGCCATTGGCTGCTGAGCGGGTAGACTTCTGCTGAAGTGCCTTATCGCTGAGATAGATGCGCTTGCTGTCGGTATTGTAAGCACGCTTGATGCGGCCGTTGGTCTGAACCTTTGAGATTTCGCCCAACTGCTTCAGGCGCTCGGCAGCCGTCTTCAGGTCGGTTCCCTTATTAAACTTCACCGTATACCAGAGGTGGAGTCCCGCCTCGCGGGTTCTTGCCTCAGTATTTGCATCTACCGGGAACACACGCTCGAAGCTGTAGCTTCCCAGGATGTCGAGCACCTCATCGGTAGAAGGAATACCCGAACGGGTAGCCTTTCCGGCGCGGGTCTTGCTCAGTTGTGCCTGGTCGAGGATATCGCTCATCTCCGGACTGAACTTAATCAGCAGCTCACCCGCCTCAGCATCTGCAGGAATGGTGATTTCTGAATTGCCGTCAGAAGAGCCGATGGTTGACAGGCTGTCAGAACAGCCCGTCAATGCCAATGCGACCATTGCTATATAGAAAAACTTTTTCTTCATTGTTTGCTTCTATATTGTTTTTATGTTTATCTTACTTTTTCTTAGTTCTCCTGTACTTAGCCATCAGCGCAGCTTCATCAATATCGCCTGCTGCCACGTATGTGCGGTAGTAGAGCGGATAAGCTACACCCTGAACCTCCCAGTTGCTGCCTGGGTCTTTGGTTCCGTAATAGTAGTCGTAGCTGTAGCTGTCGTCTGTCATATTAGAGAAACCAACGGCAGCGCCATCGCTATTCTTACCCTTAGGCTGCTGGTTGAACACCATCGTAGGTGCATTCCATTCTACCAGGTGTGGATGGAAGAGAATCCAGTTTGGCACCTTTCCTGTAAAGAAGTTCAGGTTGAGTGACAACTGACGGCAGTTTGGCAATACACGTGGCACCTGGAGAGGATAAACATCCGCACTAACTACAGAACCATCCTTGTGTTTGCAGGTTACAGGATTATCCCAGCCTGAGAGCAACCACTTGCAGGTATCGCCTACCAGCTTGTCGAGATAATCTTCCTTGTTGGTAGAGAAGTCAGACTTGGTGTATCGGGTAGCCTTGCCGGCAGCTTCCAGTGCCTCAGTCATCTCTTCATCGGTAGGAAGTTCACCCTCCAGGAAGCAGTAAGACAACTCCAGTGTATTCAACTTATCCCATGTCAGGAGCTTGAGAAGCGCCTGGCGGTCTGCGGTTCCGGCATTTACCTTACCATACAGTCCGATAGGATAGTTATTATAAACATAGACGCCTGATGCATTCATTTCGCCCAGCGAAGCGATGTTGGTGACAACATCCGTACGGCGCTGTGCATAGAGAATGAGGTTACGCAACTTAGGGAAGTTCTTCTCGTTGACGATATTGGTGATATCCGACAACTTGTTGAAGTTGTTACTTACCAGGTTGAGCGATTCAAGACTCTTACCCAGATTAATAAAGTTAGCAGGCAACTGAGTCAGACCGTAAGCCTGAACGGTAAGATTCTTCAGATACTTCAGCGAGCAGATTTCATCACCGAGGTTCACCTCACGAATCTGGTTGTTCTCGTTGGAAGCAACAGAGAATGACTCCAGGAACTTGAGGTTGCCCACTTCCTTAGGAAGAGTTTCGCCACTCTTGAGGTTGAACTTGCTGAACTTGACAGAACGTACACGTCCTAAAGCCTCAGGATGTTTTTTCACTAAATCATCAGTAGCTTCCCAGAGTGTTACGCCGCTCCAGTTGCGCATGTTATCGCTGGAATCGAAGGTAGCAATGCTACCCAGTTTCTGGTTGATCATGATGAGAGAGAGAGAGTCACCGGCACGGTTGTCCTCAATCTTTGGTGCTGCCTTCTGACGAACGGTCAGGATAACATCATCTGTAGGATTGCCATCTGCATCTACCAGCTGGTCTTCAGCCTTGATTGGCACGAGATGAACCTTAGCCACACGAACGGCAGGAACCACGTTCATCGCCCAGCGGAACTTGAAGTTCACGGTGCGAGGACGGTACTTTCTGTCCAGCACGATACCCAGGTTAGTACCTGTCAGCTTATCTTCATCCTTACTGTTCAGGAGCCAGCCCTCACGCTCGCTCTCGTTCTCTGCCTTCTCGGCATCGGTCAGATCACCCTCAAAAGAATACTCTATCTTACCAATCTTGCATTCCACGTTGGCAGAAATCAGACACTCGAAAGCACGGTTATCGTAAGAATCGGAGTTTTCGATTTCTACAACAGAATCCTTCAGGAAGATCTGCTTGCCATAACCGAACTGGGTGATGGTAAGCTTGCGACTCTGTCCGTTGGCACCCTGGAAACTGAGTTCTGTGCTGCGGAGCGTGTTGGAAAGAGTAGAATCCACCTTGATGGTACCCTCAACAGAACCCACGCCGTTGGCAGGCGAAAGCGTCAGCCAAGGCTCAGAGGTATTAGCTACCCAGTCCTGTGAGGCAGCGATGGCTATCTGCTCTGTTCCACCCTGAGGGCCTATGGCTATCTCCTTTTTATCGAGCGCCAGTCCTCCTGGGATATCGACATCATCCTTATCGCTGCAGGCTGTGAAAAGCCCGGCAGCGAGAACGATACCTAATGTCAGTTTATTCATATATTTCATATTACTACTTTCTTATAGGGTTTAATTTTCGAGATCCAAAGCATCACAACCGCGGATGTCCTGATTCTTGTTGTAGAACAGCATATACATACCTGCCTTGATGTATGCGCAGACGCTCGTTACATCGATAGAGATGTTAGGGTTGTCTGTGATATTCAGGATATAAAGGTGAGAGGTCAGTGTCTCTTCTACCTTACGGATATCGTTGGAACCAATCTGGAACTGGATCAGGCTCGGACAGGTTGTGATTCCTGTAGGCCATGTACGCAGGCAACGCTGGTCGGTCTTCTCATCACGCTGGTGGTTGATAGCAAAGGCACGGAGCACGGCACTGTTCAATGGCTGGGTTGGCACCTCGGTGAAGCAGTTGTAGCTCAAGTCCATATTGGTAATGTATGGCAATGTGGTTGAGAGGAAGTCATCAGAGAGGGATGTCAACTTGTTGAATCGGAAGTCGATAACCTGCAGCAGATAAGCCTTCTTGCCCTTGATGGAACCCTTAGGGATGGTGCGCATCTGGTTGCCGCTCAAATCGATGGTTGTGATTGGCGAACCGGCAGTAAACAGCTCTGAAGGGAACTTCTCTATCTTATTGTTTGACAGACTGACTGAAGCTGCATTAATACCATTGTAGGTACCATCACTATTATCTACACCTGTAATCTCGTTGTAAGAGAAGTCTACAGAACCCATCTCGCGAACAGAACTTGCATCGAAGATATCCGGAATCTTCTTCAACTTGTTATGAGCGAAAGTCAGACTTTCCACATCATCTGTAAAGGCACAGAGATTATCAGGAATCTCTTCAATCTGGTTGTTGTTCAGATAGAGAGAAGAGAGAGCTACCTCAGAACCAAACGGATGTACCTTCTTGATATTATTGTAAGCCAGGTCGAGCAAACCGAGATTTACCATCTTTCTCAATGCAGAAGACTCAGGGAACTCCTCCAGGTTATTGTAACTCATATAGAGAATCTGGAGTGTCTTACCTGTCTTCTCCTCAGCTAAGCGAGTCCAATCTTGTCTCAACTGATTAGCAGAGATTCCCTTGCATCGCGCCAGGTTCATCGCCTGCAATTTAGGGAGCTTATAGTAGAAGTCTGGAATGCAACTGATCTTCGGACAGTTGTAAAGTTCGATATCGGTCAGGTTTTCCATCTTGTCCCAATCCTCTTCCTTAAACTCCTGTGCAAACTTACCATAAACAGGATCGTCAGGCTTGTAGAACTTCGCACAAACCGAGTCGGATGTGATAGAAGAGTTACCGATGTAGAACTGCTGCAACTTAGTCAGGCGATAGATGGCCTTAGATACACCTGTAATCTTGTTGGTCAAGGTACCGATCTGCGCATCCTTCAGGTTGATGCGGCTGTCCTTCTTAATTCTGTTCTTCGGTGCCACCTTAGGATCAGAGTTGTAGCTTTCTACAATCATATCCGACATGTTGGCACGTGGGTCATACTTCAGAAACTTGTTCTCATAGTCGTGACGCATGCTGCTCTTCTTTGCTGCAGTCAGACTGTTTGCATCATAATTATTGAAGATGTTGGCACCAATCTTCTCATCGTGAGAACCGAGGTTGAGCACCTGGAGTTCTGTCAGCTGTCCGATGGCATCAGGTACGATTCCCTTTGCACCGAAACCGGCGATGATAAGACCGATGACACGGCCGTTGCTGTTGAGCGTTACGCCCGGCTGTTCGCCCCACATATCGAGTTCCTTGTTGAAGTTCCAGTTAGCTCCCTTGAAGGTAGCATCGCCATAGAAGCTCCACTCCTGACCATGGAGAGATTCCCAGATAGCCTTCAAAGCCTCATAGTCCTTGATATACTCCTTGGTCTTGGAAAGGAGGATAGGCACCTGAGCTTTATCATTGAGTTGATTGTCCTCTATAATGAAAGCCTCACCCTTTACAGGCTGGGTTTCATACTTGGTCTTCACCGCACCAGTCTTGCCGTAGGTGGTATATGAGGTAACCTGATAAGTACCGGCAGGCAACCATACGGTAGAATCGCAGTAAGCTGTACCTGTATCCATATACTTATCGTTCTCATTGTCAGGATTCTGATTCTCCTTGCTTCCCTCCTTATATTTCACCTTCAGTTCAGGGAAGGTATAGGTCTCACGGGTAAAGAGGTTGGTCACGCTGACATCAACGAGACGGATGTTAGAGAAGAGATACTCAGTACCACCGGCACGGGTCTTCTCCCACTCCTTCACGAGATTGAACTTCACCTTACCATGCTCCACAGTCTCCACCATGAGGTTCTGTACTTCCAGACCGCCACCTACTACAGTGAATGTTTCGCCGGCAGAAGAAGCCAGCAACTCCTCGTCTACCGCATCATAGAGATAGAAACCGATGACGGTGTAAGTACCCGAAGCGAGTTGCAGTTTTTCACTTCTCAGACCATACTCAGCATTCTCTGAATTATAAGAATTGAGCACCAGTGTCTGAGACACAGTTGTACCGTTGTGCTCCATGACCACCTTGATTTTCTTGGCATCATCCAGTTTCTCAAGTTTGTCAAGGGCAGTAGCACGGGTAGCTCTAGAAGAAACCTTCTTGCTGAGCTTGAACTGCACATATCCGTATGTGCCGTCCCAGCCTCCGGTCTCATCATCCGAGCAACTTGTTGCTGCAAAGGTCAGGAGAGAGACCAAGAGCAACAAGAGTGCCTTTGAAAATATTTTCATTCTATTCATTACTTTCTAATTTTTCTGATAGAAGTATGTTTCTTACTCATTCCCTCACCAGGAGATTCAACAACAAGAACCTTTACAGGAGTTCCGTTGTCCTGGAATACCATAAACATTGGAGTAGCTTCTGGTACCGTAACAGAGAAAATCCAATTTTCCTTATCGACCTGTGCAGCCTCTGCGTTAACATCATTTCTGTTGAAATCCTTAACTGTAAGATAGCCTGTCTCCATCATAGTGTCAGGGTCCCAATCCTTGATATTAGGATTAACTGTAAGATAGCTTCCTGCTTCTGACTGAGCGACATATATTTCGTCACCATTGTAGCCAAATGTTCCTGATATGATAGAACCATACTTTGATTTATCCTTCTTGCACTCTACTGGCAAGTAGTTCATCTCCAAGATTGTAGGCGCTGCAGACTGATCATCAGCAGAAGAGTTGGCCTCCTTCTGTACAACATCCATCAGGAAGTAGCGGTCGTAATCGCTCTTTACAGTCATGAAGTCTTCCTCCAGCATTCCGGCGGGTCCATTCTCCAGACTCTCGAATACGCTCTGTGGCAATGCATAGACCAGGAACTCACGGCTTCCGCTGCCTAATGGAGCGACTGTGAGCTTCACATCACCCTTCTCACCCTGCAGCTTCACAGCACCAGTTCCATCCTCGAACAAACCATTCTCCTTTTTCTCGAAGACTACCAGCTGGTAAGCATCACCCAATGTCTTGAGGGTGAAAGGAACGAAGTTGTAGAAGGTGAAATCGTTGGTATCACCGCCATTCAGGCTAGAACCATTCTGAGTGAACACCTTACCATCGAGAGATACATTCCATACTGCCCACTGTGAAGAGGTTGGATAAGTAACATCCATGGTGCTGGTGGTCATACCATTATAGATAACAGGTATGGTTACAGCAGCCTTGCCATCCTCAGAAGTGAAGGTTATGGTGTAGTTGCGGTCCTTAGCGATGGCATACTTAGCACTTACGCCCTGATTCTCCTTGAAGGAAACTCCGCCTACAGCATCCTTGTTAGGTGTACCTACCAGGAAGCCGCCTTCCAAGTCTACCCAAGCAGGAGTATTGGTAACAGCAAAACGGAAGTTTGACTTTACGGTAAACTTGGTGTATACATTGTAACCTACAGTGATACCTGTCTCGGTGATATTATTGCCAGCCGCATCGAATACCTGCAACTTATGGTCGGCAGCCGAACGCTTAACCTCAGCGATGGCAACCTTCTGACCACCCATATTCAGGAAGAGCTGAGCCACGCTCATATCCTTGCTGGCATCATCATCAGTAATCTTAACCTTGATGGTCTGCTTGCCTGCAGTACCATTGAGTACGAAGGCGTCTGTTTTCTCGCCCTGCACCAGTTTACACCAGATTTTGTCTGAAGAAAGGCTCCAGCTCTCGTTGGCATCGAAGGTGAAGTCCAACTCAGCACCAGCTGCACCGCCGATAGTCTGTACCTGTGGGAACACAGGAGTTACGGCATCGTCATCGCTGGAACAAGCTGTGAACAGAGTCACTGATACCAGCGCCATCAATACGAGCCAATATTTTGAAATCAATGTTTTCATTTTCTTTTTATTCTACGATTAATATCCTTGTTCTTTCAATTTCTCTGCCTCTGCATCGCTGATCCATTCATACATGGTGATGAAGGTTCCTACGTTGCCGAATAATGAACCATCTTTGTTGTTTACACTCATAACAACATACTGCAATACATAGTTCTGGCAGGTGTTATAATAAGAGGTATAGAGAGAAGGCTGGCTGATGCGCAACTTGCCGTCTCCATAGATGGTACCGAACGCCTCGCCGGTTTCACCAGCTATCTGGTCGTCCATCTCTACCTTTGGCTCAAGAATGTTCTTGGTATTGAACTTCAACTTCAGGTTGTAGCCCTTATAGTAAACATCCTTCAGCAAAACGGTATTCTCCTCGCCTTCCACTACCTCAGTCTTGATCAGACGGTTGGTTACGTTGTTCAGATACTGACTGTAGAAGGTAGATGTAACCATGCACCAGCCAGAGAAGTTGTGGATATCGAAAGGACAAGACTTCTGCATTACCACGTGGGTATAGTCCTTATAGAGATCTGTCCAGTTATACTTCTCCGGAATCACCAGTTTCAGGGTGAAGCCGAGCGAATCGGTCTTGCCGATGTTATCATAGATACCCTGAACCTTCACATTTCCTACCATCTCGCCCGCCTTGATTGTAACGGTGTTGTTGAGGATGCGGTAATGCTTACCCTCGATGGCATTGCTCTGCTTGTCTACTACCTCTACGCCGAAGGTGCGGTCGTAGTCAGCTTTTTCGGTTGCAGATACAGGCACATTGAAAACCTCATTGCTTTCCTGTACAGCATACTGATAGAGCGTATCAGAGAACATGATATGACTTGAACCAGCATAAGTGGTATAATCCTGTGAACAACTCACAAGAGCGATGAGTGCAGCTACGGCTGCCAAACATCCCATCATTATTTTCTTCATGATCGTCTCCTTATTTTATTTGTTACTTTCATTAGGCTGAATCTCAGAACCTGGTGCCTCAAGCTCATGCTGAGGAATTGGCCAGACAAAGAGAGGGTCATCCTTTTCAACCTTCAGACTGCTCTGCACGAAATTGGCAGCAGGCTGGTCGGCAGCCTTACGCTCAAATCCCTTGTGCCAGCGCTTGAGGTCGTTCAGACGGAAGCCTTCCATATAGAGTTCCTTCACGCGCTCTGCCTCGATTATCTTCATGGCGTTGTTCTCGCTCATCGAGGTGTTACCACCATATGAAGAGTAGCGGGCTGTACGCAAGGTAGAGATGTCCTTACCTGCCTTACCATAGTCCTCCTTCATGGCGTAAGCCTCAGCACGAATCAGATACTGCTCTGAGAGACGGAATACCATTGGCTGGTGAACATGCAGGATATTGTTGTTCAGGAATTCTGCATCGCCGAAATACTTGCTCAGCAAAGGCCACTGCAAACCATGCTCATAACCTGTTACACGGGTTGTGAAGATGGCTGCAGCACGGAGGTCCTTGCTGTCGAATGAGTTGATGACCCATGTCTCAGGCACATAGTCTGGACGATAAGTTACGAAGTTGTAGTTATCGAAGATGGTACCCAGAGCACCGCCATAGCTGTTCACGGTAAAACCTACCTTCCAGATAGCCTCACGCGAATCACCATAGGTCCAGATATACTTATAATCGTTCACCTGGTTTGAATAGGTGTTGGAAGAAGCCTTCTCTAATGTATAATACTTACTGCCGATTACCTTAGATGCATACTTGATGGCATCATCATACTTGTGCATATATAAGGATACGCGCGCACGCAAGGCATGACAGGTATACTCGTTGAAGTAAATCTCGTTGTAGAGACTTCCTGTGAAATCTTCGTCTACTTTCAGATATTCAGCAGCCTTGTCAAGATCTCTCAATACGAAATCGTATGATTCCTTCAGAGTGGCCCTCTTCTGTGGCTCATTGCCGTAATAGTGCTCTGTGAGTACAACGCCGAGTTCCTTCGCAGCCTGCTCATCGCTATCGTAAGCCTTGCAGAAACACTTGATCAGTTCTGAGTAAGCCAGGGCACGGGCGAAGTAAGCCTCGCCCTCATACTGCTCCAACTTATCAAGCTGCTTATCATCATTGGTTGCAGCCTTTACCTTTTCAACATTATCGAGCAGGAAATTGCATCGGTTGATCACATCATAAAGGTCGGCATATACCGCCTCAATGTCGGTGTTGGTAGCCTTGATATCTTTCCAACGGTAGATATCGCCATAGGCATTAGAGTAGCCCTTCACGCAGTACACGAAGTCTGCCTGCAGATCTGGCAGGATTGTCAGATTGCCCGAATAGAGGGCGCCGCTCTTGAAACTGTCGTAGATACCGTACACCAGCTTGTCCATGTCGTCCACCGTGTTGATAGCCTGGTCCATGCAGATAGAATCCTCAGGATACTTATCAAGACAGGAAGACATCGAGAGGGCTAGGATTCCCGACAGGATGTATGTCTTTATATTTTTGATATTCATTTTTTTCTCCTTTCTTGGTTAGAATTGCAATTCAACACCCAGAGTAAACTGGCGTGATGCCGGATACTGTGCCTGGTAAATATTGGATGAAACCTCAGGATCCAGACCGTTGAAACCGGTTACGGTGAAGAGGTTCTGTGCCTGACCATAGATTCTGACCATAGAGAAGAAGTTGGTCTTGCGCAACAGACTCTGTGGCAATGAATAGGACAGACTGAGATTCTTCAGACGGAGGAACGATGCATTCTCCAAGAAGCGATCGTCGAGCTGGGTTACCTCGCCCCAACGTGGGATATCGGTAATATCGCCTGGCTGCTTCCAACGGTCGTACAACAGACGGTTTGACTGGTTGTAAGCAGTACCGAAGGTTACACCGCTCTCCTCGAAGTAACGGTCGTTGTTAATCACGTAGCGTGTACCAATCCAGCTGAACTGGGCAGAAAGCTGCAAGCCCTTCCAACGGAAGCTTGTACCGAAACCGCCCATCCAAGGTGCATCATAGGTCTTGCCTGTCATCACCTTGTCGCTCTCACGGAACTCGTTGGTCACGTTGCCGTTCTTGTCATACCAGAGCTGCTCACCATTCGCTGGGTTCACACCGGCATAACGGTTCAGGAAGAACTCGCTTACTGAGTGACCTACCACATACTTCAAACCGGTGGTTGAGTTTACATACTCGGTTACACCGTTATAGAGTTCCTTCAATCGGTTCTGGTTGTAAGATACGTTGGCACTTACATTCCAGGTGAAGTCGCGTGTGCGGATTACATCACCGTCAGCACTCAGCTCGATACCCTTGTTAGCCATCACACCTACGTTCTTCCAGCGATAGCCCTCGCCGGTTACGGTATAAGACTCAGGAACGCGCATCAGCATATTAGAGGTACGCTTGTAATAAGCCTCGAAGCTGAAGTTGATTCTGTCGAGGAAGCCCAAACGGAGGGCGAAGTTGTTTGCCCATGTTGACTCCCAACCCAATTCCTCGTTACCACTCTGTGATGGATAGAAACCGGCAGTATCATCGTAGTTGGCACCACCCGATACCAGAGCCAGGTGATAATAGTTAGGAATCTCAGAGTTACCCGATGTACCGGTACTTACGGCAATCTGGGCTGTGCTGAGCCACTTCATATCCTTCAGCCAGTCGGTCGACTTCACGTTGTACATGAAACCGAGCGACCAGAATGTACCCCAGCGATGATCCTTACCGAAACGTGAAGAAGCATCAGTACGCAGAGAGAAATCGGCATAGTAGAGCTCCTTATAGTTATACTCGCCACGCATGAAGAATGACAGGTAAGAATAATCAGAAGATGAATCTGCCCAGCGGCTGGCACGTGTACCTGATGATACGTTGGTCAGGAGATCGCTGGTCTGACCCTTGGAATATACCTGGAAACCATCTGAGTGGAAATTGACAGCCTCCTGACCCAGCATCACGTTGAACGAATGGATATCGTTCAGAGTGAAACGGTAGTTAGCCGTAGTAGTCTCTGTCAGGTTGATGGCATCGCTGCTCTGGCGTGCCGCAGTACCCTGTCCGTGATTTGGAGAGAGACTTGGGAACGACTGGAGGAATGCTGTAGAATGGGTGAAATCGGCACCAAACTGAGTACGGATAGTCAGATTCTCTATCGGATAGATTTCAGCATACATGGTAGAGAGCACCTTATATTTTTTGTTCTTGATAGGATTCAAGCCCATGTAAACGATAGGGTTCTCGCTGGTTCCAGCCCAGTTGCCTGCTGAAAGTGAAGCCAGACTGCCATCCTTTGCGTATGGATTCCAGTAAGGCAGCATGAATCGGCATGCTGAGATAGGAGTAACGGTAGTATAGCTACCGTCGTCAGCCTGCTGAGCCTCCTCATAGGCAGCCATGGTGTTGGTACCTACCTTCAACCACTTGCTAGCCTTTACATCTGCATTGGTGCGGATGTTGTAACGGCGGAAGGTTGAATTCTGTGCGATACCGTCCTGATCGTAGAAACCACCAGAAACATAGTAGTTCAAGCGGTCGGTAGCACGATTGATAGAGAGTTCGTAGCTCTGCAGCGGAGCGCGGTCGTTGAACACCTCGTCCAGCCAGTTTACGTTTACTCTTGAAAGGAGATTGTAATCCTTACCTGTATCCAGACCTACTTCTTTCTCAAACTGGATACGCTCGTCGGTATTCATCATCTTCCAGTTGGTCTGTGCCAACTCAGAGAAACCATACTGTGCACGGAGCGTAATCTTCGCCTTGTCCATTGACAAGCCTCGCTTGGAAGTGATGACAACCACACCATTGGCAGCACGTGCACCATAGATAGAGGTAGAAGAGGCATCTTTCAATACAGAGATACTTTCGATGTCGTTAGGACTCAAAGTATTGAAATCAGAACTTGAGATTGGCACGCCGTCGAGGATAAAGAGTGGCGACTTTCCGGAGTTGATAGAGTTGGTACCACGGATTTGGAAGGTAGCCGCCTTGCTAGGTTCACCCGAAGAAGAGATGACCTGCAAACCAGTACTCTGTCCCTGCAAAGCTTGGTCGAAGCTTGCCGCCGGCACATTTTCTATCTTTTCAGACTTTACGGCAGACACGGAACCCGCAATGGTTCCCTTCTTTCTCACGCCATACGCCACCACAACCACTTCATCCATCATCTTGGAATCCGAAGCAAGGGTGATGTTGAGCGTATTTGTCTGCGCTTTCACAACGTGCTTCTGCGTAACGCAACCCACATAAGAGTAGACAAGCGTAGCCTTCGAAGCACCCTTAATTTCGATGGTATAGTTACCGTCAATATCGGTCACTACGCCATTTGATGTTCCCTCTTGCATAATGGTCACACCAATCATCGGTTCGTTGTCTTCAGCAGACACGACTGTACCCTTGACGCTGAAACTCTGCGCCAAGACTGATTGGATAGACAACAATACAAGTGAGACAAGTAAAAGAGTTAATCTTCTCATCCTTGTTTGTTTCAAGTTTATTAATTAATAATTATAATTTTTTTCTCATTTTTTTCTCGTTTGGTAAAAGCCGAAAGCACTCAGGGTGACACTTCGCCCCTCCATTTATACATTCTTTCACTAATATGCACGCATGGAAATACCTATTTAACTTAAATCGGTGCAAAATTACGAATATTTTCTTATTTGCCCAAGATTATCGCTTAAAATTTAAATGTTTGATATGAAATATCTATGTTTTTTAGCATATTTGCTCATAAATTTAGTTAATTGTCGATTTTTTGTCACATCCGATTACAGTTTGCAAAAACAAGTTCAATACATACTTTTTTTGTTTCTATGCAGCCGTTTTCATAAAGCTGAAATTACGTCCCGACGTAGCTTGTACTACGTCGGGACGTAGCAAAAGATACATCGGGACGCATTTTTTACTGCATCGGAACGTATTTTTATCAGCTGACGCAGATATCTCGACAAGCCGAAGGATACATTTACCTCTTCACCTTCATATATTCCGTAGGAGTCATGCCATACTCCTTGGAGAAGCATTTGGAGAAATAACTGCTGTTGGAAAAACCAACGGTATACATCACCTCGGAAACACTGAACTTGCCCTGGCTCAGGAGCTCGGCTGCACGCTTCATACGCATCTCACGGATATACTCTACAGGCGTACGACCCGTTATCGCCTTCGTCTTGCGATACAGCTGTTTGCCACCTATGCCTATCACATCCTGCAACATCGAAACATTGAAGTCGGAATCAATCATGTGCTTCTCTATCGCCTCATTGATCTCTTCGAGCAGACGCTTGTCTGCCCCATCCAACTCGCAGACATTTACTTCCTTCTTTTCCTCTTCAGAAGACTCAGAGCGTGCAGGAACTGGTTCTGAGGATGATGACTCAGGCTCAGATACAGGCGAAGCGGATAACCCAGTGGCAACAGCTGATGGCTCCTCAGGTTTCTTCACATTCAGGTAGCGGACCATCAGAGCTGTCACCTCATCAAATGAATGATGAGCTACGGCAGCCTTCAAATCTTCCGTCAGACGGTTGAAGAAGTCTATACGCATCTGTACCTGCTCCAACACCTCAGCCTTCTGCTTCTGGGCATCAGCCAGTTCCTTGCGCAGAAAATACCAGCTTACCAGCCATGCCACAAACACGATGAGTGCCGTGATATAGAAGAGCTTGCACCACCAGGAGAGATACCAAGGCGGCAGGACGGAGATGTCGAGCGAATAAACCTCGGCGGCTATCTTGCCTTCGCCATCCACGGCATGAACCGTAAGATGATAATCGCCATACGACAAACCATTGTAGGTGATATCGATGTTGCTCGAGTTCAGATAATGCCAGTCGTGGTCGCTGCCTTCGAGTTTGTAAGCATAAACGGCTGAAGGATGATCAGCAAAAGGAAGGTCGGTGAGCTGCAAGGTGAAGTTGTTCTCATCACTCTTCAGTTTCAGGATTTCTCCACGCTCCTCACGAGCCTGTCCGTTTACGATGATTCCAGCCAGCATCAGGCGGGTAAACTGCTTAGGCTTCTGTGCTACATCGGAACTGATTGCCACATAGCCGTCATTGCCGCCCATCATTACCTCATGAGTCTGTCTGCTGTAACAGATGTTGAGCGGCGCAACAGAAGGAATCATGAAACGCTGGCTCTCGCCCTGTGGATTGATTACGCAGCATTCATTGCCCGATACCACCCATATCTTGCCTTCCACATCGCACATGGTACTTACCTTGCCACCAATCTGCCATGTCTTGGAAGAAAAGCTGTTACCCAGCACAGAACCGGCTGCATAATAACAGGTTACCGAACTGTTATCACCCATCCAGATATTGCCCTTGCTGTCTGCCATCAAATAGTTGACAACATCTGAGTTAGCTACCTGCACCACCTTCATATCGTTCGGATTGATGCAGTCGAGACGGGTATAGGTAGAAACCCAAATCCTACCCTTTCCATCCATCACCATCTGACCTACATGCAGACCAGAGAGCGCATTCTTTCCCTTGTCAGAGAAATGCCAGTCGGCTATGGTCTTGCCGCTCAGAAGAGCCGCCTTATCCATCACGAAAACACCGCCCTGATAAGAACCCATCCATATCCTGCCCTTCTTGTCCTGGAGAATATCGTAAGCCCAGGCAGTAGAATACTTGCCACTCTTATCGTAAACGATGAAGTTGCGCATCTGACGGGAACTGCGGTCATAGAAGTTGATGCCATGGTCAGTACAGATCCATACATCGCCGTCATGGTCTTCATAAATCTTGCGTACACGGTTATGACTCAGCGGGAAGGCAGAGCTGTTCTGCTTGTACCATGCCACATTCTGATAACCTTCAGCATTCCGGGTGAAATGAATCAGTCCGTTGGTACCGCCCATCCACCATTCGCCGTTACGGGTCTGGAGCATGGCATGGAGACAGTTGCCCTCACCCGACATCGTAATCTTATCGAGCGATACATAGCGGTAATAGGTATGGGTAGTGAGACGGGAGAGTCCATTGTCAGTACCCACCCATACATTCTGCCATTTATCTACAAAGCAAGCCCAGACGATGTTGTTAGGAATAGAAGCATCATCGCGGGAATCGTGGATATAATGGGTGATGGCATTGGAGAGTGCCATCTGATAGAGTCCGTTATCGGTTCCGATATAGAGATTGCCGGCAGCATCTGTAGAAAGACATTTGATGGAATTGCCGTTCAGAGCTGGAATCTGTGAGAAGTTCCTGAGCTGCAGGTCGGCACAATAGAGAGCGCCCTCGGTACCAATCCAGTAGCATCGGCGCTTGGCATCATAGGCGAGCGCATTGACCAGCGGCTGTTCTCCGGCACGGAGCGGAATCAGTCTGCTGCCGAGACGCAGACCAGCAAGCGAACCTACGAGCAAGCCTCGCGGAGTAGAGAGCAAGGCATAGACATCGCCACCGAAGTCAGTCTTACCACCCTTGATATCGAGCACACGGAGTTCCTTCAGCTGCTTGCGCTTCGCCTCATCGGCAAAAGCCTTCATGGCTGGTGTTTCGGCATATTGATAAGATTGCGTATCGAATTTCAGGATGCCGTTGCCAGTAGCCAGATAGAGCATCCTGCCCTCGAAGCCGAGCGCATTGACACGCGTATTGCTGAATGTATGTTCCTGAAAATGGCGGTAGCCATGATAACCATCATAGCTGTAAAGACCGTTGTCGGTTCCGAGCCATATCATTCCATCACTGTCCTGGGTAATGGCACAAACGGACTGAGCACCTTCAAGGGAGGTGTTAACGAAACGCTGCGCATAGATGGCGAGCGAAATAAAGAGCATAGCAATTGCCATGCTGATGCGGTTTATAGGTTCTTTTGACTTTTTCATGTGTGCAAATTTACACAATATTCATGATAACGCCAAAAAATATCGGAGAAAATTCAAAAAAAAAGAATCCCCTGAGAAAATAGCCGCTGCTATTCCCAGAGGATCCGATATAAACTATATATTTAATAACCAACCGAAATCGGTCTTTGTCATCTTATATTGCCTGGAGCGTAATCGACTTTTCGATATTTCGCTTGCTGTCTTTTACCTTCAGGATGATGTCGCCCTTCTGCTTGCTGCTCTGTACGATGACTACGAGTTTGCCAGAGAAGAGTTTCATCTGTGGCTGGGTGAACGGTTCGAGCGATGTGGCATCGCCGTTGCAGGCTGCCTTGAAAGTGCCGGCACCACTCACCTCGAAGGTCAGTTCGTCATCGGCAAGCGGACATTCATTGCCGTCCTTATCCTGCAGACTCACGGTGATGAAGGCAAGATCGTTGCCATCGGCATTCAAAAGCACATTGTGCTCATCGGTACAGCCTTCTACCATGCAGGCAACAGGCTCATGATCAGGTGTTTCTACGCAGAACTTCATCTGTGCAGGCTCGCCGGCAGTACGCTTCACGTCCTCACCAACCTTTTCGCCATACTGGTTGTAAGTAACCACGCGAATCTCACCCGGTTCATACTTCACATTGTTCCAGCGCAGACGGTAGCGGTCCAGACGGCTTGACTTGTCCTTGCGCACTCTGCCCTGACTATTGCCGTTGACGAAAAGCTCGCCTTCCACACCATCGGTATAGCAATATACAGGGGTAACCTGTCCTTCTCTACCCTTCCAGTTCCAGTGAGGAAGAAGATGGGTAGTATGCTGCTGCTCGTTCCAGCGGGCACGATACATATAGTAGCGGTCCTTTGGAAGTCCGGCAAGGTCGCAGATACCGAAGTAGCTGCTACGACTTGGCCAGTAGGTATCGTAAGGAGTCGGCTCGCCCAGATAGTCGTAACCGGTCCATACAAACTCACCGATTACCCAACTGTAGTCATCCTGCATCTTCCAGTCATCATCAGGAAGATTGCTCCAGGAACAGTATTCGGTATCATAGCTTGAGCACTGACCATCAGGATAGGTAGCCTTATCACTTACCACTACCGGGAACTTGTATACGCCACGGGAGCTGACCGTAGAGGCGGTTTCTGAACCGAGGAGGAAGCCCTGGGGCAACTGCTCAATATTCTTATAATATTTATGTACGCGATAGTTGAAGCCCGGAACGTCCATCACCTGGGCAAATCCACTCTTCAGGGCATCCTCAGCCTTATCCATACCCTGGGTTACAGGGCGAGATGGGTCGTACTGATGACAGATATCCTGCAGACGCTTGGCAATCTGCACACCCTCCTTGCTCCACTGTTCTGGAATCTCGTTGCCGATACTCCACATGATGATGCTAGGATGATTGCGGTGGTGCTTTACCAGATTGGTGATATCCTTATCGCTCCACTCCTTGAAGAACTTGGCATAGCCGTTCTTGCATTTAGGATAAATCCACATATCGAAACTCTCTGCCATGACCATCATACCGAGGGAATCGCAGAGTTCCATCTGCATGGTAGAAGGCATGTTGTGGGCAGTACGGATAGCATCGCAACCCATCTGCTTCATCATCTTGATCTGACGGATGAGAGCTGCCTTGTTTTCTGCTGCACCCAACGGACCGAGGTCGTGGTGCAGACAGACACCCTTCAGTTTGCGGGTAACGCCATTGAGCTGGAAACCATAATCCTTGGATACGGCAATGGTACGGATACCGGTCTTCAGGGTCTGGACATCAGCCACCTTTTTTCCTTCATATCGGGTAAGTTTTACCTGATAGAGGTAAGGAGATTCCGGAGACCAGAGCTGAGGATTCGCCACCTTCAGAGTAGTCTTGATTTCAGGATTGGCACCTGTGACAGTCTGCTCGGCAACCTTCTTGCCAGCCTCATCCAACAGGGCTATGACGGTCTTGCCCGACTTACCAGTCTTTCCTTCCAGCAGCGCATTTACTTCTACTTCAGCTTCCTGCTTATCAGCCTTCAGGGTACGGACGAAGGTATCCCAGGTAGAGAAGTTTTCGTTGCCATAGAGTTCTACGGAAACCGGACGGTAAAGGCCGCCTCCCGGATACCATCGGCTGCTCTCCTCTACATTATTAAGATGTACCTCGATGAGATTACTCTTACCAAACTGGATGAAAGGTGTGATGTCGATGCGGAAAGCATTGTAGCCGTAAGCCCACTTGCCTGCCTCCTTGCCATTGACGCTGACAACAGGCTGGCTCATGGCACCGTCGAAGACGAGTACGGCACGCTTATAGCCCTCAGGAGCCGTCCAGTTCATCTTATACATACCCTCACCTATCCAAGGCAGCGCACCAGAACGTCCCGACTTCTCGGTCTTTTCGGTTTCGCCATTCTGCTCGATGGCCACCATCTGCAGGTCCCATTTCTTATCGAAAGGTCCCGAGATAGCCCAATCGTGCGGAACAGCTACCTGCTGCCACGCCTTGCCATCACGGGAGAAGTCCCATGAAGGCAGGTTGATAACCTTTCTGCTCTGCGCCTGGCACAGCGTTGTGAGTGCCAGGGCAAGAGTCATGAAAGTAATGCTTCTCTTGATCATATTGCTATTTAATATTCTTATTTATATGCATCAAATACGGCAGTTGGTTTGCCGCTGTTGTCGAAGGCTCCCTTGGTATATGCATCCCAACCCAGAGTGATATAGTTGGCTGGTTTCCAGTTGTTGTAAACTTCCGGTTCCCAATAGAAGATACCCTCGCAGGTAGAAATCTTCTTACAGCCATCCACCATCTTCTTCATCAATGGCGCAGCCTGGTCAGAGCCCCACCACATACCGATTTCAGAGATGATGACGTCCTTGCCATACATGGAAGAAAGAGTCTGGATGTTAGAGAGACAACTCTCTGCATAACTCTGCCAGTTATCATCTTCCGGATAAAGAGACAGTCCGATGACATCCCACTTTCCGCCATTGTCCTTCAGCTTATCGTAGAGCCAGGTAAGTCCACCGAGGTCCTGACCCTTATCTACATGCACGATGACTTTTGCCTTAGGATAAACTTCCTTTACAGCATCATAACCGGCGTTGATATAAGCAGCAAAATTGGCTGCATTCTTAGATACCTGACCGGTTACAGCCTCATCGCTATTCCAGAGCATTCCGTCGCGGGTTTCATTACCCACCTGCACCCACTCTACGTTGGTTACACCTCTATCCTTCAGGGCTTTCAACACATCCTTTGTATGATCAGCCACAGCCTGTTTCATCTGTTCAGCAGTATAGCCCTGCCATGCAGCAGGAACTTTCTGGTTGCCCGGGTCAGCCCAGGTATCAGAATAGTGGAAGTCAATCATCAGACGGAAGCCGAGCTGCTGAGCACGCCAAGCCTTGGCGATGACATCATCCTTGCCACACCAGCCACCTTCCGGATTTACCCAGACACGCAGACGGATGGAATTGGTTCCCTCTTCGCGAAGGAGCTTCATGCATTCTGTTGCCTTGCCATTCTGATTATAGAATTTCACACCATCCTTCTCCATCTCTGTGAGCCAACTTACATCGGCGCCCTTGGCGAAGCCACTCATATCGTATGTCTTCTCCTTTTCAGGAGTGGTATTATCATCATTGCTGCAACTCGTGCCCGTGATAGAAAACAAGAGTGCTGAAGCCAGCAATATGGCTTTTCCAAATATATTCTTCATTGCTATTTTTCTTATTAATTATTCATATTTCCATGTCATGGTGTTGAGGTCAGCGGTAACGGTAACTTCACCACCAGTTACATCATCCTTGAACCAAATGTCCCAACAGTCACTAGCTGTTGACAATTTAAAAAGATCGCTTGGATCAGAACCATACCAAGTCTGCTTGTCGTCCTTGTTTTCACCTACGAAGATAAACCGGAAATTCTCCCAAGCTGTTGGCTTGTACTTGCAGGTATAAACGCCAACACTCACCTTGTTCATCACGGCAAGAAGGGTGTTACCATCCTTAGAGAACATACAGAGGGTATTGCTAACCTCTGGCTCTGGAGTTGTCTGGTCGCCCTCAACGATGGTGTATTCCAGCTGGCTGTGCTCACCAACTTTCACGGTTACGGTATAAGTACCAGCCTTGGCAATATTTACACTTCCAGCTGTTGCAGCATCTGTCATTTTGCCATCAGCCAAAGTATAGTTCATGGTCTTCACCACAGCTGCAGCATCTTCTGTACCTGTATCCTTGCTGTACTCTGCACCTGTTGCTACGATGCTAATTGGAGTATTATCGGCTGCGGTTGTAATCACCTTGGTCCAAGCATAGTTAGGAGCATCATAGGTCATATCTTCACCATTCAACTGCATCGACTTGATGTAAGTTGGCTTAAGTTCCTTAGCTTTTGTATCAAGAACTGTATAATAAATACCTGTCTGACCTGGGAACCAGATGTTCCATGCAGACTCAGTATTATCCATTTCGTACACATGGTTATCCTGTCCTACATTACCCCAAATGGTACCATCATTTTCCTTACCCCAGATGTGGAACCAAGAAGAAGCATTCATATAGCCGGAATAAACTCCATCAGAATGAGGAGAATAGAGTTTGGTAAGAACTTGATCCTTATTCTCATTCAGGATATTGATGTAACTCATATCAATAAGGTATGGAGTAACCTTTACCTGGCAGACATTACTGTAAGCGGCATCAAGATTGGCACCTTTCTGACTCTTGATACGGAAATAGAGAGGCGAACTCTGTCCTGCAGTCAAACCGAGATCCTTGGCAGCAGCATTGAGATCTGCACCGGTGAAAGCCTTGGAGAGATCGGTTACGGTGTATTCCTTTTCTGAAGTAAAGTTCTCTGAGGCTGATACCTGCAGATAAGTTTTCAGCACTCCACTGCCCGCAGGCTTGGTTTCATCACTCGAAAGCAAGGTAGGATTCTGCCAAGCCAACGAGAGGACAACGTCCTTACTGTTATCTACAGACAGCTTCACATCGGATGCCGATGCCATCAGATCGGATGCCTTGAAGCCATCCAGATATATCTTGTCGCCACTCTCGTCGCAACTCACCAGGGCGGTGAGTGCGCAGAGAAGCATCATCAGGTTTCTAAATATCTTTTTCATTCTTTTATCCTATTAATAGTTGTCGTTATGAAGATTTGGATTGGCGGTAAGCTCGGTGTTAGGGATTGGATAGATGTTGTACTTGCTATCCACTGCCTGTCCATCGTGGACACCACCCTTCCACTGCCAGATGTACTTATTAGTAGTAAACTGACCATAGCGAATCAGGTCAGTACGGCGATAACCTTCATGATAGAGTTCACGGGCACGCTCATCGAGGATGAACTGGAGGAACTCATCATCGTTGGCAAAGTTGCTTGCCCATACATCAGAAGCATGAGAGCGCTCACGAAGCTGGTTGATCCAATAGATAGCACCCTGCTTGCGGGAAGCAATCACGTCAGGATCTGCAGCATCACTACCACCAGCCCAGTTATCCCAGTCATTATGCAGACGAACCACGCACTCGGCATACATCAGATAGACATCAGCCAAACGGAAGAGAGGGAAATCGGTATCCACACCTGCATCTCCTGTATTGGATGCAGTGGTTCCATCATCCTTCAGGTTACTCCATTTCTCAGAAAGATAGCCAGCGGTTTCATCGGTCATGCTGGTTACATCCTTGCTCTGACCATTGGTAAAGAACTTGCAACGCTTGTCACCATTGCCATCAATATCGGTCTGGGTAAACTTATCCACGAACTCAGGACGAAGACGGAATTCACTCCAGCCGGCAGTTACACCATAATCGGCTACATTCTGGTTGGCATTCGACATACTTACCTGTCCACAAACCAGATAGGTAGAAGAACCCCAGCTTACAGTATGCTCAGCACTTACCGGCAAGGCGAAGATAATTTCGTTGGTACGCTTATCATTATCAGCATTGAAGAGCTTGCTGTAATCAGACTCCAAAGAGTAGCCCATATCCATCACCTTCTCACAAGCCTCCTTGCACTCGGCATACTTGGCAACGCCGGTATAAACCTCGCTGTTCAGATAAAGCTTGGCAAGCAAGGTATAGGCAGCACCCTGAGAAGCCTGACCGTAAGGACAGGTGGATGCTGGAAGCATATCACCTACACAATCCTTCAACTCGCTCTCAATATAATCAAATGTCTGCTGAGGAGTATAACGAGGAGGAATGTAGCTGCCCACAGGGTCGTTCTCTGTCACCATCGGAATGTTGCGATAGAAATCGAGGGCATGGTAATAGAACAGAGCGCGCATAAAACGGACTTCAGCCTTATACTCCTTCATCTTCTCAGCATCAGCACCTGAGAAATTGGCATTATTGGCATTGCGGAGGAACTCGTTGCAGAGGGCGATGTTGTAGTAGATACGATAATACATATCTGATACCCAGGCATCGTTAGCATCCCAGGAGAGATAAGTAAGACCCGTAGTCTGCTCACCTGTCAGCCAGGTAGAGGCAAATTCATCGGTACCACACTCCTGCATATTGATAAACATACGCATGTAGTCGAAGCCACTGCCGCCGTTCAATACGGATTCCATATCCTTATTATCGCCGCCCTTGCCCTGACCGCTAGTCACCATGGCAGCGTAAATCTTACCCAGCACAGCCTCATAATTGGCAAGCGAGGTATAAACATCCTTAGAGGTTGTCTCTGTATGAGGATATTGGTCAAGATCGGAAACACAGCTGGTAGTGCCTGTCAGCACCGCTGTTCCCATCATCATACTATATAATATATTCTTAAGTTTCATTGTTATCTGTTTTGATTGTTAGAACTGAAGTCCGAGGCTTACTGAGTAAGTGCGAGGACGTGGATAGAATGAGTTGTCCATTCCGTTTGGCACCTCAGGATCTGTACCTGAGTAACCGGTGATGGTGAATACATTCTGTACCATCGCAGATACGGTGAGCGAAGCCCACTTGTTGATCTTGCCTACATTGTAACTCAAACTCAGGTTGTCGAGTTTCAGGAACGAAGCATTCTCTACGTAGTAATCAGAGAGATACTGACGGGTCTTGAAACCTGTCTTCAGGAAGCTGGTATTGAGGTTGTTGAGTTGTGAGTTGTTGTAGCTTACTGTCTCAAAAGCACCTGTACTCATACCCATGCCGTTGTATACATAGTTGTCGATGTTGGCACGGAAACTCATACCGAGTGTCAGCTGCTTGTATCTCAAAGATGTACTCAAGCCCATGATGTACTTAGGGGCTGGAGAATGATAGCGGTAGAGATCTGACTCATTGATTTCGCCATCATTGTTCAAATCGGCATAAGCACCCTCGATAGGCTTGCCTGTCTTTGAGTCGTAGAGCTGATGATACACATAGAACATGTATGGCTCATATCCCTCAGAGAGTACCTGGAACTGGTAAGCATCGATAGATGGACCTACCTTCACGTTGGTCTGGCTTCCACCCTTTATCAATGAAAGGTTCTTCACCTTCATGTTCTGCCAGGTAAAGTTATAGCTCAGGTTCCACTCCCAGTCCTTGGTCTGGATAGGGGTTGCATTCAGAGAAACCTCAATACCCTTGCTGTCCACATTACCTACGTTGGTAAGGATAGTCTTTGAGAAGTTGGTACCTGCTGCTGTTGGTACTGATGCCAACAGGTCCTTGGTCTTACGGGTATAGAAATCGATGGCACCACCGATACGGCCATCCAGGAATCCGAAATCGAGACCGAAGTTCCAGGAGGTTGTAGTCTCCCACTTCAAGTCTGATACGTATGCCTCAGGACGGTAAGTATTGATATACTGTCCGTTGATGAATGCTTCGGCACCTGTCACGCTGTAGGTATAAACCGGCAGATAGTTGTAGTTGCCGATACCTTCCTGCTGACCGGTAACACCATAGCTGGCACGGAGTTTCAAGTTAGAAAGTACCTTCTGGTTCTTCAACCAAGGCTCTTCTGTCAAAGTCCAGCCCAAAGCAACAGATGGGAAAGTACCCCAACGGGTATCCTTAGAGAAACGGGAAGATGCGTCTCGACGAACGGTAGCCGTCAGGAGATACTTTCCATCGAATGAATAGTTGATACGTCCGTAATATGACAACATTACATGACGGTAATCTGATGCCTTTACGGTTGACAGGTTTGTGCCTGCCGCACTTTTGGTATAATAAAGAGGTGTAGTACTCTTCCAGTACTGGTAGTCGTAACCGGCTGTCAGATCTACATTACTCTTGATATCTTCGAAATACTTTGCATAGTTGGCATAGAGGGTAAGCAAGCGGTTCTCGTTCTTCTGAGGACCATACTTGTAATCGCTACCGCCCAAAGACTCATCCTTGTTGTAGCTCTGTGCTGCGTAGGCAGGAACATAAACGGTTCCGTCGCCCTTGGCATAGTCAGCACCCACGGTAGCATGGAGCTTGAGGTCTGGCAGGAAATGAACCTTGTAATCTACATCCATCGAACCGATGAAGCGGCTTACCTTACTCTTTGAATCATACAGATCAACCAGACCGCGAGGGTTTCTTACACCCGCATTCACTGGATAGCCATCAGCATCGAGTGCCTCATTATAGCCACCATACTTGTCGTTACCGGAATAAACCGGGATGGTTGGGTTGAATGTGGCAGCTGCCCATACGGCACCACCATTATTGAATGAGTTGTTATTGAGCGTTCCCTTGGCGTTGATGGTCAACTTCAGGTGATCCTGGAAGAAGCTAGGAGTCAATACCACGTTACCTGTCCAGCGCTCTACATTGTCTTTGCGAACCAGACCGCTCTGGTTGTAATAGCCTACAGACACACGGAATGGCAACCACTTGTCGATGCTGCCGCTCACGCTGAGGTTATTATCTGTACCGAAAGCTGTGCGGTAAACCTCATCGTTCCAATCGGTATTGGCTGTACCGAGCAATGACTTTTGGTTATCTGTACCAAACTGGTTGATGACATTCACGAATTCATCACGACTCAGCATATCTACCATCTGCGCACGGGTCTGCAAACTGTTGGTGGTATTGAAGTTCACCTTTACAGCACCCTGCTGTCCCTTCTTGGTGGTAATGATGATGACACCGTTAGATGCACGGGAACCATAGATGGCTGTAGAAGAAGCATCCTTCAATACAGTCATGCTCTCGATATCAGAAGGGTTGATCATGCTGAGGAAGTTGCTGCTGTTACCCGAGATACCACCCTGCTCCAATGGCACACCATCAAGCACGATAAGAGGGTCGTTGCTGGCATTAAGAGATGCACCACCACGCACACGGATGGTACTACCGGCAGAGGCAGAACCACTGTTGGACATAATCTGTACACCCGAAACCTTACCGTTGATCAACTGTTCTGGAGAAGAAACGAGACCTTTATTAAAGTCCTTCGATTTCACGGTAGCTACGGAACCAGTCAGGTCACTCTTTCTTGCCGTACCATATCCGATGACCACGACATCAGCCAGCGCCTTGCTGTCAGATTCGAGTTTCACCTTCATATTGTCTGAGATAGAAAGTACCTTATCAATATAACCGATATAAGATACCTTGATCTTCTTGGCTGAAGAAGATACCTGAAGACTGAAGTTACCGTCAAAATCAGTAACTGTACCGCCCTTTTCGCCTTCCACCATGACAGTGGCGCCAATCAGAGCCTCACCATTCTGCGCATCTGTCACCTCACCTTTGATGGTTCTTGTCTGCGCCATGAGTTGCAGACATCCGATGACGAACAATGCCACGAGAAGCAAACTTCTCTTTGCTAAATTCTGGATTGCGTTCATTGTTTTACTTTTAGGTTGCGTTTAAAATTGTTTTCGGTTGCAAAAGTAGGGAAAAGAGAAGAAAACAGCAGATAGATTTAAGACAAAAATAAAGAAAAAACGGACAAAAGCAAATCTTTATCTCGCTTTTGTCCGTTTTGTCATTAAAGAGACAGGAATCTTTAAATCAGTTCTATACCTTTACTCTTTAACAGGTACAAGTTTAGTACTGCCACCTTCTGTACCATCAGTAGAACCACCAGTCTCGCCGCCTCCGGTAGAGCCACCTTCGCCAGAAGCATTGCTCTCACCGAACACCTTAACAACACCAGAAGTATAAGCGTCAAGAATGCTTGCCAAAGCAGACAATGGCTGCTGGTGACCATTTGTTATACTGAAGAACAACATTGTCGCCATCAAAGGTAATCTCTGAGACAGTCTTTTCTATGACCTGACCATCAATCTTTATCGTCTGTTTGCTGCCGGCAAATACTGCCGTAGACAACATTCCAGCCAACAATAACAAATAAGCTTTTTTCATTTTAACGAATGTTTGTTAGATTATTTTTTTGGTTTGTTTTTGAATTTTACAATGCAAAAGTAGTGAAAAAATAGCTATTATAAAACATCCTGGCGCATTTTTCTTACGCAAACGTTTGCACAAGTATAAAATAAACTTTTTAAAAAGGGCATAAAAAAAGACTGAATCCTGTTACGAAGATTCAGTCTCATAAAGAAGTGGTACCACCAGGAATCGAACCGGGGACACAAGGATTTTCAGTCCTTTGCTCTACCAACTGAGCTATGGCACCAACTTTCACAAATCGCGATTTATCATTTGCGGGTGCAAAGGTAATACTTTTTTCTGGTTCCTGCAAATTTTTCGGGAAATTTCTTTCAAAAAAAGATAAAAAAGTCTATTTTTGTTGGTATTATCCATTATTTAATGTACCTTTGCAGCAGATATCGGGATTTAGCGCAGTTGGTAGCGCACGTCGTTCGGGACGATGAGGTCGCTGGTTCGAGTCCAGTAATCCCGACCAAAAGCCGTCAGATGTGCCGTAAACACTGAGGATTTGCCTTGGTCGTGGTCAAAATGGTCGGCGAAATTTCGGTTTCACAAGAGCTTAAAAATCCGTAAGCCTATGAAGTTTTTAAAGGATTTTTTTTATATCAATTACCATGAACGGCGAGCATTACTCATAATCCTGACCCTGCTCGTTGTCAGTACCACAATGATTTTCATTGTAGGTTCTAAAGAAACTATGCCCTCAGAAAAACAACAAGCCCATAACGATAGTATCATCAGGCATGCCACGCGGCAACATCCAGGCTATTATGAAGACGGACTTCAGTCGAGCGAAGTATTCGCCTTTGACCCCAATACGGCAAGTCAATCTGATTTCCAACGGCTGGGACTGGAATCATGGCAAGCCAGAAGCATCATCAAATATCGAAATAAAGGAGGTATCTTCAGGACACCTAGAGACTTTGCACGGGTTTACGGACTAACCAAGAAGCAATTCGAAAAACTGCTGCCCTTTATCAGAATTGGTAAAGACTACCAGCCGGCTGCCAACTTTTACCCAAGAGAAAGATACAACTACGGCTATCAAGAGACGGCTATAAGAACTAGAGAAGAAAGGAAGAAAGACACTATCCAATACAGTTATCCACGAAAACTGAAAGAAGGTCAGTATATCAACATCAATTCTGCTGATACGACCGAACTGCAGAAAATTCCCGGCATAGGCTCTTACTATGCCAGAAGCATCATCCGTTACAGAGAGCGGTTAGGCGGTTTTGTTTCCATGAGCCAGATACAAGAAGTGGAAGGCGTGCCCGAGACAGCCCTCCACTATATGAATATTGATGCAAAACATATCAGAAAAATGAATGTCAACCAGCTCAGTTTAACCGAATTGCGCAAACATCCTTACCTGAACTTTTACCAGGCAAAGGAAATCGTAAACTACCGCAGAACCCATGGTCCGCTGAAAAGTGCTGAAGAGCTGCGTCTACTCAAAGACTTTCCACCTGCCGAAATAGAAAGAATCAAGCCGTATCTTGCCTACTAGGGGCAAGATAGCCTGTCTGCAAGTTTGCCGGTTTTGCTAAATGACACCAAACTGGTGCAGGAAGATAAGGAAAATACAGATTGGACAGATAAAACGGATGGTGAACAGGAAAACAGGGAAGAGAGTTCCCTTCAAGGTTCCCCAGTTGGTAAACTCATCACGCACAATCTTCTTTGGCACATACCATCCCAGGAACAGACAGGTGATGAACGACCCCAACGGCATGAGCAGCTGGGCAGTAAAGTTGTCACAATTGCTCAAGAAATCCTTGCCGAAGAAGCCCAAATCAGGTACGGCACCCTGAGAGAGCGAACAGAATACAGCTATGATGCAGCAAACGACGGTCTCGAACCAGGCTCCCTTGGCACGGCTTATCTTACCCTCCTCATAAATAAAGGCGGTACCTATCTCGTGCATCGAGATGGTAGAAGTCAGGGCTGCCAATACAAGCAAAGCATAGAACAACACCGAAATCACATAACCGACAACCGGCATGTTACCGAAAGCCTCCTGGAATACGTTTGGCAAGGTAATGAAGATGAGCGAAGGACCGCTGTCTGGCTGCACACCTACCGAGAAAGCTGCAGGGAAGATCATCAAACCTGCCAATACGGCGATTACCGTATCAATGGTCACAATCTGAGTAGCAGACTTCAAGAGATTGGTCTGTCTGTTGAAGTAAGAGGCATAAGTACACAGACAAGCCGTACCCATGCTCAAAGAGAAGAACGCCTGTCCCAGCGCTTCGAGCAACACGTTTTCATCTACCTTAGAGAAATCCGGCTTCAGCAGGAACTCCACTCCCTTCATCGCTCCCGGCAGAGAGCAGGAAGCTATCACAATCACAATCAACAGGAAGAAGAGCATAGGCATCAGTATCTTGGATGCTTTCTCTATACCATTGCGCACACCGCGTACTACCACCATGTGGGTAAGCAGGATAAAACCTACTGCCCATAAGGTAGGACGGATAGGATCGGCTGAAAAGGTCTGGAAATAGGTCTTCACATACTCTGCATCGCCATGAACACCGCCCATGATACTGGCATAGAGATACTGCAGGCACCAGCCAGCCACTACGGCATAGAAACCCAGGATAATCATAGAGGTGATGACACCCATCAAGCCCAAAGCACCCCAAGCCTTATGCTTTCCCAAATTAGAATAAGCTCGGGCTGCATTAGAAGCGGAATGACGGCCGATGATGAATTCACTCATCATGCCAGGCAATCCGAGTAGGATGATACATACCAAATAGATGAGAATGAAGGCGGCACCACCATTCTGACCTGCCATATAAGGGAAACGCCACACATTACCCAAACCGACTGCCGAGCCGGCTGTGGCAAGAATAACGCCCAACTTACTACCAAAATTTCCTCTTGTTTCCATTATCTAAATCTTTAATGTGTAGTGTTTGCTTTTTCCGACGAAACGGCAGATGCTACACCTTATTATATATAGTTATATCTGATTATATTATCTATCCGATTACAAATACTTTATCCGAAGACACCAAACTGGTTCAGGAATACCAGGAAGATGAGGACAGGACAAACGAACTTAATCAGGAAAAGATAAATACCGAAGAGACGGCCCTTCAAGGTTCCCCAGTTAGTAAACTCATCCTGTACGATCTGCTTAGGTACATACCAACCCAGGAACAGACAGGTAAGGAATCCTGCCAGAGGAAGGAATATCTGACCCGTAACGAAGTCGAACCAATCGAACAGCGCCTTTCCGAAGAACGATAGCTTATCTGTTGCACCCAAAGAGAGCGAACAGAAGGCTCCGATGATGGCACAGGAAACCGTAACGATGGTAGCACCCTTCTTGCGGTCTATCTTCAACTCCTCGTAGAAGAAAGAGGTATTCACCTCATGAAGTGACATCAGCGAGGTCAAGGCTGCTACCGACAGCAACACGTAGAAGAGCAGCGAGATAATCCAACCCAGTACAGGTAACGATGTAAACGCCTGATTAAAGACATTCGGCAAAGTGATAAAGATGAGCGAAGGACCACTATCCGGTGATACTCCTACTGAGAAGGCTGCAGGGAATATCATCAGACCAGCCAGTACTGCTACCAGCAAATCGATGATGGAAATCTGCAAAGCACTCTTAAAGAGATTGGTCTGACGGCTGAAGTAAGAGGCATAGGTACAGATACAGCCCATACCGATACTCATAGAATAGAACGACTGACCCAAGGCATTCAGGAACACGTTTCTGTCTACCTTTCCGAAATCAGGCTTCAACAGGAACTCCACGCCCTTACCTGCATCCGGCAACAGACAAGCTGCTACCACAATGATCAAAAGCAGGATGAACAGGAGAGGCATCATCACCTTAGAAGCCCTCTCTATACCGCCGCGCACACCATGAATAATTACGAAATGACAAATCAGGAATATCGCTACCGTCCACATAACCGGACGCACAGGATCAGAAGAAAACTCCTTGAAGTAATTCGCCACAAAGGTTGGGTCACCATGCAGTTCGCCCATGATGCTGGCATAGACATACTGCAGACACCAGCCCGAAACCACCGCATAATAGCCCGTAATCAGAAAACCGGTAAGCACCTCAAGATAGCCTACCCACTTCCAAGCAGTACCATTAGAGAGTTTGGTATAGGCACGTGCGGTATTAGAGGCACCATGACGGCCGATGATAAACTCAGAAATCATACATGGAATGCCCAACAGGAGCACACTTCCGATGTATACCAGAATAAAGGCTGCGCCACCTTCCTGACCAGCCATATAAGGGAAGCGCCATACGTTACCCAAACCTACGGCGCCACCTGCTGTAGCAAGAATCAATCCAATCTTGCTACCAAAACTTCCTCTATTTGAATCAGTCATTTCTATCTTTCTATTACTAATTTCTTATTTTTTAATTTTTCTTCGTGCAAAATTATAAAATAATTCTGAAATATATGAATTATTTGAAAGCAAAAATACAATTTTAGTAATATTTATGCAATTTAATCCGTTTTAGGACGCAGAAATGACTTTTTCGATACATATTCTAACGATATTCAGCCGGCAAGGTATCACGCCACTTCGAGAAAGGATTGCCCAAGAGATGCGAATTGTAGAATCGCTTGTCACCTGTTACCTCCATACCGATGAAATCAGGTTTCTCATAGGCTTCGGTCTCGCTAGCCAACTCCACCTCTGCCATGACCAGACCTTCATTATCGCCATAGAACTCATCTACCTCGAAGGTATGACTGCCACTTTTCACAAGATAGCGACGCTTATCGATGACGCCACCCTGACAAAGCTGCAGAAGATGCTGCGCCTCGTCCACCGTTATCTCCTTTTCAAACTCATAGCGGGTCATGCCGCCATTTACCGACTTGCCCTTAATAGTAAGGTAAGCCTTCTCATCCCGTGTACGAACCCGCACCGTAGCCCCTTCGGCAGGAATATATCCCTGCTGGATATGACTAGAAGAAAAGGCGGCGCTTTTATAAGCGTCGCCCTTCTTAACGAGGAATTTTCTTTCTATTTCTAATCCACTCATTGTTTTATACTAATGTTGTTGCATAGATGGCAAAAAGAATACCGAGGACTATCAATCCACCGAATATCCACTTGATTACTTTCTCGCCTTTTGCAGCCTGTTTCTTCTGATAAGCCTCATGTTTGGCTCTTCTTAAGTCTTTATTTCCACTCATAGTCGTATGTTTTTTAGATGATTATTGTTGTTCGTCATCATTCGTAGGGAACTCCATCAGGTATGCCTTGATGAAATCATCTATCTTGCCGTCCATCACGCCATCTACATCCGATGTCTGATAGTTGGTACGGTGGTCTTTCACACGACGGTCGTCGAAGACATAACTTCTAATCTGGCTTCCCCACTCTATCTTCTTCTTACCAGCCTCAATCTTAGCCTTAGCCTCCAGACGCTTCTTCATGGCGCGGTCGTAGAGTTGGCTCTTCAAGAGCAACAGGGCTTTGGCACGGTTCTTTGGCTGGTCACGGGTCTCGGTGTTCTCGATGAGGATTTCTTCTTCCTCGCCGGTATCAGGGTCGGTATACCAATAACGCAGACGGACACCGGATTCAACCTTATTCACATTCTGACCACCGGCACCACTCGAACGGAAGGTATCCCAGGAGAGCTTGGCCGGATCAACATATACCTCGATGGTATCATCTACCAATGGGGTTACGAAGACACTGGCAAAACTGGTCATTCGCTTGCCCTGGGCATTGAAAGGAGAAACACGCACCAGTCGGTGCACACCGTTCTCGCTCTTCAGATAGCCATAAGCGTACTCGCCGCCCTCGATGGTCATGGTCACGCTCTTGATACCAGCCTCATCACCTTCCTGCATATCGGTGATGGTTACCTTGTAGCCATGAGCCTCAGCCCAGCGCATATACATACGCATCAGCATCTGTGCCCAGTCCTGGCTTTCTGTACCACCGGCACCGGAATTAATCTTGAGCACGCAGTCCATCGGGTCTTCCTTCTGGCGAAGCATGTTCTTCAACTCCAGGTCTTCTATGGCTTTTATCGCCTTGGCATAATCGGCATCCACCTCTTCCTCAGTCACCATTTCGTCTTTATAGAAATCGAAGGCAAGCTGCAGTTCATCGGCATAAAGACGTACAGTCTTATAACCGTCGAGCCATTTCTGGATACCTTTTACCTTCTTCATCTGCTCCTGAGCATACTTCGGGTCTTCCCAAAAGTCAGGAGCCTGGGTGCGGAGCTGCTCCTCTTCGAATTCTACTTTCTTCTGGTCTATATTGAGATAGTGATGCAGAGCGTCAGCTCTGTCCATCACATCCTTCAACTGGTCAGCTGTAATCATTAACTCTTAACTTTTAACTTTAAACTTTATGATTACTCCTCATACATCTTGTCAATCTCCGCCTTGTAGTTCTTGTTGATGATAGGGCGGCGAATCTTCAAGGTATTGGTCAACTCACCCGACTCCATAGAGAAGTGGTGAGCCAGGAGGGTAATGCGCTTAATCTGCTCATAATAAGCCAGATGCTGCTGGAGAATCTGGATACGGTCCATCAGCATCTTCTGCACCTTCTCGTTAGCACACAAATCTTCACGGCAGGTGAAGGCGATATGATGCTCACGTGCCCAGTCCTCCACGAGACGGAACTCTGGAACGACGAGGGCTGATACGAACTTGCGCTGGTCGGCAATAACAGCCACCTGATCGATAAACTTATCTACCAGGAGCAACGATTCTACCTGCTGCGGAGCGATATACTTACCATTCGATGTCTTGAACAGGTCCTTGATACGCTCGGTGAGATAAAGCTCGCCATCCTTCATGTAGCCGGCATCACCGGTATGGAAGAATCCATCCTTGTCGAATGCCTTCGCATTGGTGGTATCACGATGATAATATCCCGGAGTGATGGTAGGCCCCTTGAGGAGCACCTCATTATCATCACCTATCTTTACCTGAATGCAAGAGATAGGGCGCCCCACAGAACCCAGACTGCGTTTCTTGTCAGAATGATCGCAAGATACGGTGGCAAGACTCTCGGTCAAACCATAACCCACCACCATATTGATACCGATGGCATGTACAAATGCCTCTACTTCCGGACTTACATAAGCACCCGCTGTAGGGAAGATATTAGGTTTTTCCAAGCCCAACTGCTTGCGAACCATGCTCAAAATGGTCTTGTTGATAATCTTATATTCCAACTCCAATGTCAGAGGAGGGCGCTTGCAGTTTGCCAGATATTCTATATTCCGCTTCTTTCCTACTGCCAAGGCATGGTAGAAGAGTTTCTTCTGAAGAGGACCTGCATCATCCATCTTTGCCTTTACGGCGATATACACCTTCTCCCAGAAACGTGGCACACTACACATACAGGTAGGATGCATCTCTCTCATACTCTCCTGAATTTCATGAGGATAAGTATTGATGATGAGTTCGGCACCTTCGCTCAAGCAGAGATATGCCCATCCACGCTCAAAGATATGGGTGAATGGAAGGAAATCAATGACACGGTCCTTTTCGGTAACAGGAATGCACTCATTGTTTGCCTTCAAAGCAGCATAATACTGGCTATAGGTAAGCATCACGCCCTTGCTATCTCCGGTTGTTCCACTGGTATAGAGGATATTAGCCAAATCATCCATACTTGCCTGTTTGTAGAGTTCCTCTACCTCCGTCTGACGAGGAAGATTCTCTCCCAGCTTCAGGAAGTCCTTGAAATAGAGAGCAGCAGGATCGTGTGTACTGATGCGCACGCTGGAATCGAAGATGATGATACGTTCCAGAGATGGACAGAGGGCAAAGATACGGTGAGCCTTGTCATACTGCTCCTGTTCGCCAACAAAGAGGAAGCGAATCTGCGCATCATTAATCATATATTGAATCTGCTGCTCGCTGCTGTTGGCATAGAAAGGCACAGAGGTTACTCTAATACCGTACGCACCGAAGTCGGTGTACAGATAATGCACACAGTTCTGCGAGAAGACAGCGATTTTGTCAAGAGGTTTAGCCCCAAGATTCAGGAGGGCATTGCTCACTTGTTTCACTCTTAAGGAAAAGAGGTTGAATGAAACCGATTGCCACTGGTCGCTGCCAAACTTTCTGAAAGTTAAAGCAGTTTTCTCTCCCCATTTCTTGGCGAGATCATGTACCAGTACCGAAAGATGACTATTAATCTGCATAAGCTTATATTTATATTCTGATGCAAAGATAATAGAATTTGTCAAGAACACAAAATAAAAAGATATTTTTTCCACTTTATCTGCTCTTTTTTTCGTATCTTTGCAAAAAAATCAAAGAATAGGGAGATTATGATGACACAAGAAGAATATGTAAGCGATGCCGTGGATTTGCTGAAAAAGCTTATCACCACCCCATCTGTAAGCAGAAACGAGAAGGATGCTGCCGACATCATGGAGCAGACCATCCGCAAATATGGTTTCGAACCTCATCGTGAGGCGAACAACATCTGGATTATCGACCCTCATTACGATGAGAGCCGACCTACCCTGCTGCTCAACGCTCACATCGATACCGTGAAGCCTGTGGCTTCATGGACACGCAACCCGTTTTCACCGGATGTAGAAGAGGGTGTACTTTATGGCTTGGGCAGCAACGATTGCGGCGGCGGACTCTGTTCGCTCCTCCAGATATTCAGAATGCTGACCGCAAAGCCTCAGCAGTATAATCTTATCTATCTGGCATCTGCCGAAGAAGAGGTTTCGGGAAAGGATGGCATTACCCGTGCCCTGCCTTTGCTTCCGCATATCGACCTTGCCATCGTAGGTGAACCTACCGGCATGAACCCGGCTGTTGCCGAAAAGGGACTGATGGTGCTGGATGTGATTGCTCACGGAAAGAGCGGTCATGCTGCCCGCAATGAGGGAGTAAACGCTATCTACGAGGCATTGGATGATATGCGATGGATTCGTGACTATAAGTTTGAGAAGGTAAGCGAGTTCCTGGGACCTACCAAGATGACGCTTACCGTAGTGAATGCCGGAACCCAGCACAATGTGATTCCGGATAAGTGTACGATGCTTGTGGATATCCGCACCAACGAGTTCTATGACAACGAGGAGGTTTACAAGTTTATCTGCCAGCACCTGAAGAGCGAGGTGAAGGCGCACAGTTTCCGTCTGAAGTCATCCCGCATCGACCCGGCGCATCCTCTTATCAGGAAATGTGTAGCCATGGGCATGAAGCCATTCGGCAGTCCTACCCTCAGCGACCAGGCTCTGATGCACTTCCCTTCGTTCAAACTGGGTCCGGGCGAGTCCTCCCGCTCCCATTCAGCCGATGAATTTATCAAAATAAGCGAGATTTCGGATGCTGTAGCTAAATACCGGAAACTCTTGGATGGAGCCAGCATCTGAAAGAGACATTCGTAATCTACATCTCCACTTTCAGCAGCTTGATCTCCTCTGCCGTCAGCCCCGTCATATCCATGATAGACGCTTCATCCATACCCTTTGCCAGCATCTTCCTGGCAATTTCAAGGCTTCGCTGGTTCATGCCTTCTTCTATGCCTTCAGCTCTACCTTTCTCCATGCCTTTCTCCATGCCTTTTTCCATACCTTCTTCCATTCCTTTCTGGTATCTGTCATCCAGAAGGGTTCTTTCAACACTTACCGAATCCCAGAATTTATCATAGGCTCTGAGTTCGGCATCAGTAAAACCGGAAACTTCAAGATCTTCTACGGCTTTTCCAATCTCTGGGTCATTGAGCAGGTCGGCAGGAATATCCTTCGTGTTGGAATTTATTTCTGTCAGGAAACGGAGCCACAAGACCATCATGCGCTTATCGGCAATGGAATGTGGAGTGAACTTAGGGAGTTCAATGAAGGTAAAATGCAAGCCTTCGATGATCTTATTGCTGTCCTTATCGTGCACGATGCGGTAGTTGTGGATGAAATCTGGAGTATCATGCGCAAAGATATCATTTATCAGGTTGAGAGAATACACTGGTTGCAGTTCGCTGTATTTTCCTCCCTTTTTTGCCTGACTCACATAGAGTTTGGATGCATTGAACAGTACTCGCTGCTGGAAAGCGTCGGACCATTCCATCTGCATTTCCACGCAGAACTTCCTGCCTCTGACATCGGTGCAGAGTACATCCACTATGGTGTTCTTGCCCCCTTCGAGCTGAGGCACAAGTTCTGTAGGCAGATACTTGATTTTGCGTATCTGCTCCTCGTCGCTGAGTGGCAGGAGGGCGTTCAGAAGACTGATCAGTCTTTTAGGATGATTGCCGAATATCTTCTTGAACGTAAGGTCTGCCTTAGGATCTAAGTACTTCATAACCATCTGTTTTAAAATTCTATAGCGCAAAGTTACGGTTTTATTTTCATATCTGCAAGAGTTTTCTAGGATTTTTAAAGGTAAAAAAGTAAAAAGGTAAAAAAGTAAAGATTTTGCTATCCCAATATTATCTGATAACTTTTTCTAAAACTTTTCGACCTGTACGGTTGAAATTACCCACACGCCCTGGGCTAGGAGCTTACTTGCGAAACTTGAATGCATACTTTTGCACGCAAGCGTATGCTGCAGAATATTCAAGTGGCTCAATCAGCTTACTCAAGTGGCTCAATCAGACGACTCAAGTGGCTCAATCAGACGACTCAAGTGGCTCAATCAGCGAGTACAGCCGACTGTGTAACCCAGTTCAGTCGAATCCTTAACCCGATGCAGTCGTCTGCGCAACCCGATGCAGTCGAATCCTTAACCCAGTTCAGCCACATCAGTTGGTAAACGGAAGTACATTATTTGTTTACCTCATTTGAGTGCTCAATGACTACCAGGGAGAATTAGCCTTTCTGAGGGTACCATCAGGGACAATAACAGGTACCATCAGGGACAATCATGAGTTTTCTGATATGCCCGAATGACTACCAGGGAGAATCTTAAATATATATATTACTGAATATCAGACAGTTAGGTACAGATTTTTCTTCCCTATACTATACCAAGTATATTATATATATACATTTACATCTTTTACACTATACGTAATACGGGAGGAAAAAGATTTTTTTTTCAACAAATCAGCTTTTAAAATGCATTTTTTCTCTTCAAAAATTTGCATAAGTCTGAAATAAATATTACTTTTGCAACATGAAAGCGCGGAGAATGCGATTCTCCTCCCGATGAAGGACACCGGGAAATGCTTTCGGTTAAGGATTAGAACATAGCTCATTGAGTAGGATTTTCCACCCTGAAAAGTGAGTGATCAAAAGGTAATCCTTACAGGGCATTCTATGCCTGATAAATTTGATGAAAATTTATCGGCATGGATGCGAAGTAAGGTCTTTTGATAGCAAGAGCGATGGTGGAAAACTTTCCTTTGTGATTGTTCATTAATCTTGCGAGGTTATCCTTACTCCAATTCCATGCCGGTTTTCAATAAACAACAACAAGACTTGCCCCAATCGGTAGGCCATTAACAATTTTAAAAGAAACCTACAATGGAACAATTTAATCAACAGCATCCGGGCGGGCAGCAGGCCTTCCCTCAGACAAACCAACAAGAGAAACAACTGATAGCCATCCTTGGCGTACAGGGATTGTCTTACCAGAACTATTCTGTGCTAGAACTCAAAATCGTTCTGCAGATTATCAAGCATGCCCAGAAAGCCATCTTGGGCTATGTTATCCCTTATCAGGTAACTTCACAGACTTTTAATGGCTTCACCGCAGAACAGAGAGCTGCAGACCACACCGATGTCATCATGAAACTGTCGGAGTTTCCTTATGGTGCTCATCATTATCCGCAATTGCGCGATGCCATCAAGCGTATAGAATCCCAGCCCATCCTGCTGCCGTTTAAGCTGGAAAAACAGACATTATACCGGAAATTTGCATGCCTGTTTAAGAGTGAGATATACCAAGACCCGCACAAGAACTGGATGGTAAAATTCCGCTTCGACAACAACGTGATACGGTTTTTCTACAGTTTCGACAAGGGAGTCAGCCGTATCGACCTCAATGTCATCAACCAATGCCGCAGCGCATCGAGCATCAAGTTATATATCATCATGAATTGCTGGGGTGCAAAGGGATTCACCATCTGCAAAACGGCGCATATCCAGCAACTGATGCATGGCAGGGAAGATTACTACAAGACCTGGTCGGCACTGGACAACAAATGTCTGACTTTTGCCTGCAAAGACCTCAAGCGCCTTTACCAGAACCACATCATCGACCAGTATCTTACCTATAAGCCTTTCTTTCTGGAGGAGGGTAAAAAAGAGAAGCATCACCTGCCCGAACACATCACCTTTACCCTGCACGACCGTCGCACTTCTGGCGAAACTGCGGAGGGTGCAGAAGTGAGCAGCGAACTGAGAGGACAGCGGAGCAAACTGAAACTCCGGCTGCAATACAATTATGATGTGAGCGAGAAGAAGGCTGACCAGCTGAGCGGCTATCTCAGGTTAGATATGATTGGCGACCTGGAGGACTTCTTCCTGCGAAAGGATTATTACATAGCCAACTGCAGGCGTTCGAACAAGAAGATGAACATGGGTGGCTATATGACCACAGCGATGATAGGTTTCTTTAAGGATCATGGTGTAGAAGGATTGTAAAAAATATAAAGCTTATGAATTATCCCCAACGTATGTACAGCAAGACCGAGTTGGGTCTGCTCTATTTTCCCGACACAACCGACGGGGCGACAGCGCGCCGTCATATCATGGGATGGATTAAGCGTTGTGAGCCCCTCTGGAACGAGCTGCAGCGTTTAGGCTACCAGGAGCATAGCCAGTATTTCCCTCCCCGCCAGGTATTCACCATCTTCGAATACCTGGGCGAGCCAGGGGCATAAAGAAAAAAGGGTGTGTCATAAGTCCAGATAATGGCAGCAAGATGCCCTGAACCAACGGTCACCGGCCGAAGGGAAAGGTAAAGGGCAAAAGCTCCTAGCCCAGGGCGCTGCCCTGGGCTAGGAGCTTCTGCCCTTTCAGGGCGTGTGGGGCAACTATTCATACATTATCGGCTCATTCATACATTATCTGCTCAGCCAAGCCTCCGGATTGAGTTTGGCAGTCTCCTTGCGAAGCTGGAACTGGAGGATGTTATCAGAGCCAACACTACCCAAAGCCTGACGGGTACTTACCTTCTGACCTTTATGAACGCTGACCGATTTCAGATTACAGTAAACAGAGATGTAGGCACCATGACGGACCAGCACGTTCCACATGCCACCATAACCGAAGACGGCACTCACCTCACCATCGTAGATGCTGCGAGCCACACAACCCGGCTTGCCCTGGATATTGATACCCTTATTGTCGAGCGTTACACCCTTCAAACCTTCTACATGATACTGACCGAAATGACTCACCACACGGTAACTGCCGCTGATAGGCATCGGCAATCGGCCACGGTTAGCCTCGAATCCACCGCTCAGCATGCGGTCTACCGAACTCAAGGTAGAAGCCTCCTGTGCCTCCTTCCTGGCAGCGGCAATCTCACGGGTACTGCGTTCCGCATCCATCTTCGCCTTCAACTCGGCAGCCCGTCTTTCAGCCTCCGCCTTTCTTGCAGCCTGTTCGGCAGCAGCCTCACGGGCAGCCTGTTCTGCGGCGGCACGCTTGGCAGCCTCGGCAGCAGCACGCGCCCTAGCCTGCGCTTTTGCCTTCGCCTTAGCCTCAGCCTGGGCAGCAGCCTCCTCCTGAGCCTTTCTTGCAGCCTCGGCAGCCAGTCTTGCTTCTTCGGCAGCCTTTCTGCGGGCAGCTTCGGCAGCAGCCTCACGCGCCTTGGCTTCGGCTATACGACGGGCATTCTCCCTGGCAGCAGCCTCGGCAGCAGCTTTCTTGCGAGCCAGTTCCTCGGCACGCTTCTTGGCGGCAGCAGCGGCAGCAGCCTTTCGCTTAGCCTCGGCAGCAGCACGGGCTCTCGCCTTGGCAACTTCCCGAGCAATCAGACGGTCAATCTGTGCATTGATTGCCGCATCTTTCTGACGCTGGTCGGCAATCACAGCCTGAATGGTCTTCTGCTGTTTCTGCAGTCCCTGCACCATTTCCTGCTGCTGGGTCTGCTTACCTTCCAATGCCGTCTTCTCCAGCTTACCCTTATATAATAAGGTGTTCTTATGTCCCTTTACATGCTGCAACTGCTGGTGCTTCTCGTTCACCTGCTTCTGCTTAGCCTTTACAGCCTCGCCCTGCACCTTCTGATAGGAAGAATACTGGCGGATGAAGGAAAGGCGGCGATACATCTGTGTCAGATTCTTGGCACTGAAGATGAACATCAGCTTGTCCTGAACCGTATGATGACGGCTCATATAGCGCATGGAACGGATATACTTGTTCTTACGGTCCTGCAACTGTTGCTGAAGCGTTTTCAACTGTGCCTGCAGAATGCCGATATTGCCGTCAATATGATGGATATCCTTCTGGATACCGTCAATCTTCTTCTGACGCTGGTCTATTTCTCCGTTCAGCGCCATCAGGTCTTCAAGACGTTTCTTCACATCCGCCTTATTTCTCTGCAAAGCCTGCTCCTGTTCTCTGATCTTCTTCCGGATAGAAGCGCGCTGTCCCTGCAAACCTCGGATAGAGGCATTACTATAGGTTGCCGCCTTGCGTTCTGCTCTGGTTGACGCAGCTGATTTGGATGTTTTTCTGGACACATGCCTTCTGCTGTTCTTCTTTCTGGCAGGAGTAGCAGCCTTCTTTTTCGCAGTTACGGCAGTCTTCCTCACCGGCTTCTTCTGGGCAGTATGGTTCTGCGCAAAAGGTGCGAGCGAGAAGGTGATTGCCATGATGAATAATAAGATTCGCTTCATTTCTTATATTAAAAACCCATGTTCTATAATTTCAAACTCTTGATGAGTATTTACATACTCAATATCTTGCTGAGCACATCAGTTGGAGAAATCTGCTTGTATTTGCCCGAAATCTCGGTCTGAGTGCTCCATTTGCTGTCGGTCTTCACCTGATTCAATTCCAAATTGATCTTAGCCTCCTGCTTTTTCCTGGTAGCAGTAGTAGTCATCGACAGATTCAGGGAGGCAGGGAACATCTTGACGCCTACACTCTTGAAGTTGCCGTAGTCGACGTGGAGATTGGAGGTGCCGTTCTGCGTACTCTTATAGACAACATCTGCTGCTGTGATACGGCCGGTAGTGCGGTTGGCTGTCCAGGCATAGGTCATATTGCCGTTCCTGTAACTTACCGGCACAGCATCTCCTGCCACATCCAGTCTGGCATCAAACTTCTTCAGGTCTGATTCCTTCACGGTCCTTTCGCCCGGCAGGAGCAGCTGGTTCCAGAAGAGAGCCTGCAGAGAATAGAAGGAGATGCCCTGCTTCTTGAGGAAGTCTACCTGGGTATAATCTGCCTTGATATATTCCTTGTGCAGACGGTCGATGATAAGTACATGGTCGGGAGTAAACTCCAGACGGCCCACCTCTGTACCTAAGATAGGAATAAAGAGCTGGATGCGGATGATTTCATCCTTACGCATGCTCAGTTTGCCCGGCACGGTAATATCCTTATCACCAGCCTGGAGAGTAAACGACATGTTGCCTACAATATTCCTGGTATACACCTGATTGTCTGAAACCTTCTGTACGAAAGCCAACTTCTTGAGAGTCTCACTCTGACGAGAGTCAGAACCCTTGGTGGCATTCTCTTTCTGATGACTGGCTGATGTGGAGCCAGAGCCCTGTACATTCTTGCTGGTTCCGCAAGAACCGAGGAGCAGGATGCTGCAGGCTGCGGCAAGCAGCATCATCTTATTCTTCTTCATTATATATTTCATCTTTCTTGATTTTTCTACTTTCCGTTTATTTCTTCTTACCTTTTCTAACTGACTTTTTCGTAGCGGCAGGTTTCTGCTTTGGCGCATTACGCTTCTTCAGATCTTCTCCGGTAATATATTGTCTGTTCTTAATCTTCCATGCCAACACCTCAGTCTGGTTCTCGCCGGTATAGGCTTTCTTCCAGAAATCTACGGATTCATCGGCCATACCATTCATATAATAGATATCGCCGGCATGTTCCAGAACCGTACTGTTATCCGCGGTGGAATCGCGGTTTTTGAGTGCCTGATCTATATAGGTCTTGGCATCAGCATAGCGTTCTTCCATAAAGAGAATCCAAGCATAGGTATCCAGATAAGTACCGTTGTTCGGCTCTGCTTTGATGGTCTTGTAGCTCATTGACTCAGCCTTATGCAGGTCAACGCCCTTCTCGCTCAAATAGTAGGCATAGTTGTTCAGCGCCATCACGTTATCATCTTTCCATTGCAGGCAGGAGTCGTAAGCCGCAAAGGCTTCCTGCTCTTCACCTTTCTTATGAAGGATATCGCCGGTTACGGCATAGAGGTCAGAAACCAGGTTAGCCGGCGACTGTGCATTCACCTGCGCCAATCCGAGACGGAACTCACGGAGCGCCTCGTCTTCCTTATCTTTCTGATAATACGCCATTCCACCGAAGTAATAGAACACCATTTCTTCGGGATTATACTCCTGAGCCGCCTTACATTGCTGGGAAACCAGGTCATATTTCTTCTCGTTCCAGAGCATCTGTACGAGTTGCATTCTGGCATTCACGTTATCCGGAGCTATGGTAAGCACCTTTTCGAAGGCACGGCAAACAGAGTCGGCAGGCATCTTCTTCAAACTCATATAAGCAGCTCTCATCTCTGCCACTTCGGCTGACGGATGAGCCACGTTGAGCGCCTTGTCAAACAGCGCAATCACCTTGGTAGAATCGCCCCCTTCGCTCTCGTTCTTCTGAATGAAAGAGCGGTACATCATCACCTTGGTCTCCAGATCCGATTTCGGACTCATCAATATCTTATCGAGCATCTGCTCGGCAAGCTGCTCCTGATGGGTGGCATTATAATAGTCGTAAAGCGACATCTGGGCATAGGAATTGTCAGGCTCTTCCTTCAGCACATCGGTAAAGCACTTGTAAGCTTCCTTCTGGCGGTCGTGCTGTACGAGCCAGTTGCCCAGCATTGTCTTGTACTGCATATCCAGCGGATGCTGGTCTACCAGCGACTTCAGTTCCTGATAGGCAGCCTTCTTGTCGTTCATCAGTTCATAAACTCTCATTTTAGAGAGGGTGAACTGTTCGCTTTCACCTTCTTCCACCTCAAGACGCGAAATGGTTTTGAGTAGTGATTTATAATCCTTATTCTGGGAATAAAGCAGAACCAGGATGCGGAGGGCATCGGTATTATCGTGGTTTCTGGCATACAGATCCTCATAGGCATTGATGGCAAGATCGTATTTCTGGCTACCTATATAATATCTGCCCAACTGCTCTGCATAGGTCTGGTTTTCCGGATTCAGTTCTATTGCCTTCTGCATATAGGCAAGTGCCAGGGAATCCTGCTTGAGCTGAGAATAGAAAAGCGACTCATAGAAATAGGTTTCAGCCGCCTTCGGGTCAATCTTCCGGGCATGCTCAAAGAGGTCGAAAGCTGCCGAATAATTGCCGGCAGCCTGCTGGCGCGCTCCCTCCAGGAAGAAATAGTTGTAGCGCTGGCGGTCGTTTGGAGAGAGATGATCCTCCTGAACCGCCGGCTTCTGAACCGGCTGCACCTTCTTCTTACGGGCAAGCGACGGCATGGCTACCGAACCCAGCAAGACCAGCCCCATTGCCCAACTGATATTTCTAAGATTCATCTTCACGATTCTAATCCTTTCTATTCTATCTTTAATAATCTGTTATTTTACACCCGTATGACCGTATCCGCCGGCTCCACGTTCGGTTTCATCGAGCTCATTAACCTCGATGAAATCGCATTGTTCGTGCTTAGCCAGCACCATCTGGGCTATACGTTCGCCATCGTTGATAACGAAATCCTCTGTAGAGAAATTGATGAGCAGAACCATGATTTCACCGCGATAATCGGCATCGATGGTTCCCGGCGTATTCAGTACAGTAATGCCATGCTTCAAAGCCAGACCGCTGCGAGGACGGATCTGCGCTTCATAACCTGCAGGCAAAGCCATATAAAGACCGGTTGGCACCAGTCGCCGCTCCATAGGATGAAGCAGGATTGTCTCATCGATGTTTGCACGCAAATCCATGCCGGCACTCTGAGGTGTGGCAAACGCAGGTAGAGGCTGATGCCCCTTGTTGATAATCTGTACTTTTATCATGACTTTTTCTTTTTTATCTGTGTCTGAGTTTAATAATCTGCAAAAATAAGCAATTTTGATGGAATAAATGAATTTTTGAGGATAAAAACATGTAATTTATCATATTTTATTTTGATTTGTGCTTACTTTAGTGTATTTTTGCGCTACAGAATCAAGTAATACAATAATATGGAATGGAAACAACTGATATCCAACAAGCGTTTCGGACAGGAGCATAAGCATGCCGAGCGCCATGATGATCGCTCTGAATTCAAGCGCGATTACGACCGTCTTATCTTTTCATCGGCATTCCGCCGCCTGCAGAACAAGACGCAGGTTTTCCCTTTGCCGGGCAGCATCTTCGTTCACAACCGCCTCACCCACAGTCTGGAGGTGGCGAGTGTGGGCATGTCGATAGGTAACGACATTTCCCGACGTGTGATCCAAAAGCGGCCTGAACTGAAGGATACGCTCGTCGAGGAGATAGGTACCATCGTAAGTGCAGCCTGTCTGGCACATGATTTGGGCAATCCGCCTTTCGGTCATTCCGGCGAGAAAGCCATCCAGACTTTCTTCTCTGAAGGACCGGGTCAGAAAATAAAATCAATGGTTTCATCGGAGTTTTGGGATGATATTACGCATTTCGAAGGCAACGCAAATGCCTTCAGAATCCTGACCCACCGGTTCAAGGGGCGCCGTCAGGGAGGCTTCGTGATGACCTATTCCATGCTTGCTTCCATCGTAAAATACCCGTTTGCAAGCAGTCTTGCCGGCAACCACGGCAAATTCGGTTTCTTTGCTTCCGAAGCGGAGTCTTACAGGAAAATTGCCGATGAATTGGGCATTTTTTGCAAATCTGCACCGGGTGAGCCTCTCAAATATGCCCGCCATCCACTTGTATATATGGTAGAAGCTGCCGACGATATCTGCTACGAAATCATGGACATTGAAGACTCCCATAAGCTCAAGATTCTTTCCTTTGCCGAGACGGAGCACTTACTGCTGAGTTTCTTCGATGGGGATATCCAGCAGAAGATACGCCAGCGCATCATCGACGAAGAAATGACTGACGAAAACGAGAAAGTGGTTTACATGAGAGCCAGCGTCATCGGCAAACTGGAGAACGAATGTGTGGCAGCCTTCCTGGCGCACGAGGAAGAAATCCTTGCCGGAACTTTCGAGGGCAGTCTCATCGACCACATTTCCGAGCGCCAGAAAAAGGCATACAAGGAATGTGAGAAGATCTCCTACTCTAAGATTTACCAAAGCAAGCCGGTGCTCGACATAGAACTGTCGGGTTATAAAATCATGGCAACTCTGATGGAGGTTTTCATAGAGGCGGCCGTCAACCCATCGCGTTTCTACTCCAAGCAGCTCTTGCGCCGGGTAAGCAGCCAGTATGATATAGAGAACGAGAATCTGGAGGAGCGCATCATGGCGGTAATTGATTATATCAGCGGCATGACCGACATCTATGCGCTCGACATCTATCAGAAGATCAACGGAATCAGTCTGCCTATTGTATAAGGGAAAATGTAAGGGATAAAACAGATCTTAAACTAAAAAAATAACACGGACAATTTGATTTGTCCGTGTTATTTTTTTCTTCTTATTTTAAAAACACCCCGTATAACGGCATGTTGGTGATATTAGCCTGCTGACGATAAGGCAACATAGAATAACGGATGGCTGAAATATCCGGATGCTCCATCAGATAATGATGAAGGGAGGTTGCCTTGACGCTTGTACCCCCTTTTACCTCAATAGGCAATAAGACACCATCACGCTGAATCAGAAAATCCATTTCCATACGAGAAGTATCGGAACTGTAATAATAAATATGCTGCAATCCGGATGCAAGCAACTGCTGCAACACATACTGTTCCGTAAAAGCTCCTTTATATTCAGTAAATACCGCATCACCCAAAAGAACCTCCTTGGCAGGCGTATCAGCCATCGCGCCCATCAAACCGCAATCGCATAAATAGAGCTTAAACGCTGATAAATCTTCATAAAACTTCAGAGGCAACTCCGGCTTCGATACCTTTGTTATCTTATACACCAGTCCAGCATCCACCAGCCACTGGATGGCAAGTTCAAATTCCTTGGCCCTACCGCCCTTCTTCAATACACCATAGACAAACTTTTTGTTCTCCTTCGACAACTGCCCCAGAATGGATTGCCAAACCATATCAATTCGGGGCACTTCCTGTGATGGAGCATGCTTGGAGAAATCACTGGCATAGTTGGAAAGAATCTCGTTCTGCAGGCTGCGCACCTGATTGAGCAACTTATTTTCAGCAAAAGCCTTTACCACTTCGGGCATGCCACCTACATAATAATATTGTCGCAGCAAATCCTTCAGTTTTTCGTGAAAAGCATTCATCAGTTCATAATCATGGCTGTGCATCAGCTTCAGCAACTGCTCCTCGCCCATCGCCATGAGGAATTCCTCGAAATCCATCGGAAAGAGACGCAAAGTCTGCACCTTGCCTACAGGAAACGAGACTCCTGCATGCAAAGCGACTCCCAGCAGAGAACCAGCTACTACGATATGATATTCCGGGGCATCTTCACAGAAATATTTCAAAGCCTCTAAAGCCTGCGGGAATGCCTGCACTTCATCCAGAAAAATAAGAGTTTTGCCTGGAATAATATCTACCCCAGTCAAAGCACTTAAACCCTGAATGATTCTGGCAACGTCAAAATCGCCCGAATAGATAGCTTGCAGGTTTACATTCCTATCGCAACTTACGTAAGCCAGACTATCAAATTCCTGCCTACCGAATTCCTTAAGGACATAAGTCTTTCCACATTGTCGTACACCATTAAGAATCAATGGCTTGTGGTGTTCCTGACTCTTCCATTCCAGAAGCTGTTCATATACCTTTCTCTTCATATCTTTACACTTTTAGACACATAAAAATGCCAGAACGATACACTTTTCGACACATGAAACCATGCTATCATTACACTTTCTGACACATAAAACCTGCGCAAAGATACACTTTTCGACACATAAAACCAAAATTCCGCTGCCTTTTCCGAGATTCATTAAGACTATTTAACCCAAGTTGTTTTGCCCCATACGCCCTGGGCTAGGAGCTTCAGCCCTTTCAGGGCGTGTGGGGACATGATGGTGTTCTGATGCCTGGGGCGTGTGAAGCTTACATGCGAAACTTGAATTAAATACCTTTTTCCTTATAAATCAAATTATTGGCTCCGCTCGTAATCTTCAGAGCCTCAGGATGTTCCTCAATAAAACTGTTGATGTGGCGAACTCGCTTCTCTTCGAGAATCTCATCGATGGCGATGAGGATACCGGTCTCCTCCACATCACCAAAACCATAGTTGATGGCGGTACCGAAAAGCTTCATCGTAGGACTCAGACTCATGTAGGCATTAACAAGAGGAGGAATATTATAACCCAACTTGCGAACTTCACGGTTCAGGATGCGATAGTCTGCCTTGAAGTCATCTTCTGTAAAGATGGCAGCCAAATCACTCTCTGGAGTATCCAATTTCAGCGGTTTCATCGGGAGTACGAGGTTCTCCTTGTCATCGAAATGCTTCTTGAGGAAATAGAGAATCATGTCGCGGCCACGACGGATGTAAGACGGATACATCGTCATCTTGCCGAAGAAATATTTTACTTCCGGATAGAGAACCGTCAAAGCGCCCAAACCATCCCAGAGATTGTCGAGAGCAAAGATGCTCTTGGTGTTGGTACGCACATTCTGATATTCGAGCGAAACGAAGGAGCGACCCAACTCTACGGTATAAGGCATATACTCCTTGAGGAACTTGTCGGAGAAATGGAACATGTGGCTGGTTGCCAGCTTAGGCTGTCCCTTCTCATCGAGCTGCCAGTCCCTACCCAGGAGATAACGGTAACCGCCGATAATCTCATCGGCTTCAGGATTCCAGACTATCAGCTGCTTGTAACAGTTGTCACCAAAGTCGAACTCATCAAGATCCATAGATTTGCCCGTTCCGCCTCCCGCTTCGCGGAAAGCGATTTCACGAAGTCGACCAATCTCTTTCAGCACATTAGGCGAATCATTTGCCGTAACGATGTAAATCTCGTTATGGCTCTTATTGGTCATTCTCAGTTGCTTGTCGGGTGTAAGCTCGCTCTTCAGGAGCTCACGGTCAATCGGTTGGATGATTTCTTCTTCCATATTACTCTTCTTCTATGCTATGATTCTACGATTTCGTTAATATAAAACAATGTTCCCGGGTTTTGCAAACCATTAAAGTTCATAAACCCTGTCTTCAACATACTGCGCCCACTCGGTAGCAGATTTGCTCTTATCAAAAGTCTGCCAAGGAATCGGTTTGCCGATGGAGATGCGGAAATGCTTGCCCACATTCCTGTACATCTCGTCAACCAGAAACAGCATGGCGAGATTGAACGGCAGATACTTGTCGCTAAATCGGGCGATGCGGTAGAAACGTTCAGAGTTGCGCCCTCCGAAATGGATAGGCACCACATCGCGCTGATATTCTATACTCTTAGAGATAAACGTCTTCTTCCAAGGCAGGTCGTGGATGGTTCCATCCTTGCGCTTGCGGCTGTTCAAGCCTGCCGGAAACATCAGCATGTGGTTGTCACTCTTGAAGCCCGCCTCCACCATCCGTGGGAAATCGCGACTCTGGCGACCCGTCTTGTTGATGCCGATACTTACAGGTTTCAAACCCGGCAAGTTGAGCAGAAGATCATTCACCAGATAGCGGAACCTGCCATCATAGTGCTTGCCGATGATGGAACCGAGACATACACCGTCCTGTCCGCCCAGAGGATGATTGGAAACAAAGGTATAGAGTTTGCCGTCGTTCTTGTCAGGCAGGTTTTCCAAGCCTACGATTTCAACATCCATCTTCAGATAGCGCACACATTCGGTGAGCCATTCAGTACCCGAAAGGCCACGGCTCTCCCACAAGAACCTGTTCACCTCGTCCTCGTGAATAATCTTCTTGAGCCAGGAAACCAGGAAGCGCGGTACGAATTTCACCTTGCTTCCCATCTTGCTCTTAAGAATCTTATCTATGTCTATCGTTTTCTCTATTGATTCACTCATGTTTGCTAAAACTTATATAAGTTAGTGCAAAAGTAACTCAACTTTTTCAAATACGTGCCATTTTTTCCAAAAAAATAGCAAAAAAGCGAAAATTTATTAGTTTTTTAAAACTATCACGACAAATCGAGCCCATTTTGCACGTATTTTTGCAAAAACATCACACTTAATGAGACCAAAAAGGCGATGCCCGAAACTGGAAGGTGAAGTTGACCAAAAACAACTTTTTCATTAAGTTTTATAAATTTTGTGGGAAAATGTAAGGCTATATGGAGATTTTTATGTACCTTTGAACCCAAATTTATACATTAATAAGTACGCACGCAATATTATAACGCGATAAGACAGCAAAAAGATATATGATAAAGACAGCAGAAACATATCACGTACCGGTGCTCCTCAAGGAGAGCGTTGACGGGTTGAACATACAGCCAGGAGGCATCTATGTAGACGTAACCTTCGGTGGTGGCGGACATTCCAGAGAGATTCTGTCGCGCCTGACTGAGGGAGCGCACCTGTACAGTTTCGACCAGGATGCCGATGCAGAGCGCAACGTGGTGGCAAACGAGAACTTCACCTTCGTATGCTCCAACTTCAGATTCCTGAAAAACTGGATGCGCTACTACGGGGTAGACGGACTCGACGGACTGTTAGCCGACCTGGGCGTATCGAGCCACCACTTCGATGACGAGACCCGCGGTTTCTCCTTCCGTTTCGACTCCCCACTCGACATGCGCATGAACAAGCGTGCAGGCAAGACTGCTGCCGACATCGTAAACGAATATGACGAAGGTGCCCTTGCCGACATCTTCTACCTATACGGTGAGCTGAAGAACTCGCGCCGCATCGCCTCGGCACTCGTCAAGGCAAGAACCGAGAAGCCCATCCTTACCACCAAAGACTTCATGGCAGCCGTAGAGCCCCTCTTCAAGCGGGAACGCGAGAAGAAAGACATGGCAAAACTCTTCCAGGCGCTGCGCATAGAAGTGAACCACGAGATGGACGCCCTGAAAGAGATGCTCCGCTCAGCCACGGAACTTCTGAAACCGGGAGGCCGACTCAGCGTCATCACCTATCACTCGCTGGAAGACAGAATCGTAAAGAACATGATGAAAGCGGGCAATGCAGAAGGCAAGATAGAGCAGGACTTCTTCGGAAGAATAGAAACCCCTTTCAAACTCGTGAACAACAAGGTAATCGTTCCCGATGCCGACGAGCAGGAAAGGAACCCTAGGAGCAGAAGCGCCAAACTAAGAATAGCAGAAAAGAAATGATAAACGATAAAGACATAAACATCAGTGAGAAGCCTATAGCCGAAGAAAAGGCACAGGCATCACAGGAACCGCCGAAGCAGGAAACTCCGCAGCAGGAGCCACAGCAGCAAGAGGCTCCACAGGCTTCGCTCAAGGAAGTGATTGCCAAGCAAGCCATTGAGGAAGAGGCTTCAGAATCATCGAGCTTTACGCTGCGAAAGATTCTGGGTGGAGACATTCTTACCGCACAAATCATGCGCCGGCAGATATGGCTCGTTATCCTCATCGTGTTTTTTGTCATTATCTACATATCCAACCGATACAATATCCAGAACGATATCATCGAGTTGGACAAACTGCAGAAAGAACTGCAAGACACCAAATACAAAGCACTGTCTACAAGCAGCCAGATAACAGAGAAGAGTCGTGAAAGTAATGTGCTCGACATGCTGAAGAACAACAAAGACAGCGTGCTGCACATCGCCACCCAACCTCCATACATCATAAACGTACCCGAAGAATGAGCAGCAAATTTGATCACAAGAAAGTAATGCCCCGCTACAGCGCCATCGCCATCATCATGACGATTTTCGCCATAGCCGTAGTGGGTAAAGCGCTCTACATCATGACCGCCAAGCATGATTACTGGATGAAGGTGGCAGAACGGCAGAAGAAGGATTCCGTGACCGTAAAGCCAAACCGAGGCAACATCTTGAGCAGCACAGGACAGCTGATGGCAAGTTCGCTGCCGGAGTTTAAGGTTTTCATGGACTTCAAGGCGCTGAAAGATGCAGAAAACGACTCGCTGTGGGATGCCAAGCAAGACTCCATCTGTCTTTGCCTGCACCAGATATTCCCGAACCTGAGCGAGTCTGATTTCAAGAAGCACCTCACCGAAGGTCGCGCCAAGATGAGCCGCCACTGGCCGGTTTATCCGAAGCGTGTAGACTATAACACCTTCACCGAGATAAAGAACATCCCTGTATTCCGCCTGAAACCCTACCAGAGCGGTTTCCACTGGGAAGAATATAATGCCCGAACCAGAACTTACGGTTCGCTGGCAGGCCGTACCATCGGAGCCATGTATGGCGCCAAGGATACCGCCCGCTTCGGTCTGGAGCTGAGTTACGACTCCATCCTGCGAGGCACCAACGGTATCGTGCATCGCCGCAAGGTTCGCAACAAGTTCCTCGACATTACCGATACCCCTCCTATTGACGGAGCCGATATCGTGACCACCATCGATGTGAGCATACAAGACCTTGCCGAACGCTCACTCATCGACGAGCTGAAGGAAATCAACGCCAATGTGGGTGTAGCCATCGTGATGGATGTACCTACGGGCGACATCAAGGCCATCGTAAACATGGAGAAATGTTTCGACGGCGAATACAGAGAAATCCACAACCATGCCGTGAGCGACCTTCTGGAGCCAGGTTCGGTGTTCAAGCCAGCCTCTATCCTCGTAGCGCTGGACGACGGAGTGGTAGACACGACCTATCACGTAAAAACCGGTGGCGGTATATGGCCGATGTACGGCAGAGAAATGAAAGACCACAACTGGCGAAAAGGCGGATACGGAATGCTGACCCTCGCACAGACCCTGTGGTACAGTTCGAACATCGGTGTGAGCCGCATCATAGACGACCATTACCGCAACAACCCGGAGAAATTCGTAAAGGGTATCTACCGTACCGGTCTGCACGACGACCTGAAGATTCCACTGGTGGGAGCAACACCAGCCAGAATCCGCATGCCGCACAGAAACAAGAACGGACAATATGACAACTGGGCAAAGACCAGTTTGCCATGGATGAGTATCGGATATGAGACCCAGGTACCGCCTATCTCTACCCTCACCTTCTACAACACCATCGCCAACAACGGCAAGATGATGCGACCAAGATTCGTGAGCAAGGTAATGAAGAACGGAGAAACCATCATGGAATTTCCTCCTGAAGTGATGCGCCAGCAGATAGCCAAGGAGAAGAGCATCAAGGAGCTGCAAACCATCCTGGAACAGGTGGTAAGCGTGGGACTGGGAAAGAAAGCCGGTTCGCCTAACTTCAAAGTGGCAGGAAAGACCGGTACAGCCCAGATTTCAAAAGGTGCCGGTGGATATAAGAGTGGCGGAACCAGCTATCTCATCAGTTTCGCAGGCTACTTCCCTGCCGATGCGCCACGCTACAGCTGTATCGTCTGCATACAGAAATCCGGTTTGCCTGCTTCGGGCGGTACGATGTGCGGTAAGGTCTTCCATCAGATTTCAGAAGGCATCATGGCGCAGAGTCTGAAAGTTGACGTAAAGGACGCCCGCGACTCAGCATCCGTCTTCGTTCCTGACGTAAAGGCAGGCAATATCCTTGCAGCCAACTATGTGCTCAGCCACCTCGGCATCAAGACCAATGCCAACTGGAGTGGCAGCTATGCCGACGGCAACCCTATCTGGGGCAAGGCAGAGCGCGTGGGTAACCACAGCATCAAGCTCATCAGGGAGAAGCAATACGGCAAGACGATCGTACCCGACATTACCGGAATGGGAGCCCGAGACGCAATCTACAATATGGAGAGCCGGGGCATCAAGACCCAGATTATAGGTAGAGGAAAGGTAGTAAAGCAGAGTCTGGTGCCGGGAACGGTCATCAAGAAAGGTGCCGTATGCAGCATTGTGCTCGAATAAAACTCAGAAACAGTTATCTGAAACCCTATATATAATAAGGTGCAGATAAAGAAATATATAGAATATAAAACAGAAACAGGATATGAAGTTACAAGAATTACTCAAAAACATCGAGCCGGTTCAGATAATCGGCGATGCTGATGTAGAGGTTACGGGAGTAAACATCGACTCTCGCAAGATTAAGGAAGGTCATCTCTTCGTTGCCATGAAGGGAACGCAGGTTGACGGTCACAAGTTTATTCCAAAGGCATTGGAACTGGGCGCAAAGTCGGTTTTGTGCGAAGACATGCCTGAAGAGAAAGTTGAGGGCGTAACTTACATTCAGGTCGCTTCGACCGAGGATGCTGTCGGCAAGGTAGCAACCCTCTTCTACGGCGACCCTTCAAGAAAGCTCAAACTGGTAGGCGTAACAGGTACCAATGGTAAGACCACCATTGCCACCTTATTATATAATATGTTCCGCAAGTTCGGCCATAAGTGTGGTTTGCTCTCTACCGTCTGCAACTACATTGAGGACGAGGCTATCCCTGCCGACCATACCACCCCAGACCCTATCGAACTGAACATGCTCCTGGGCAAGATGGTAGAGGCTGGCTGCGAGTATGCCTTCATGGAGTGCTCTTCTCACGCCATCGCACAGAAGCGTATCGGAGGTCTGCAGTTTGCCGGAGGCTTGTTCACCAACCTGACCCGCGACCACCTCGATTACCACAAGACATTCGAGAACTACCGTAACGCCAAGAAGGCTTTCTTCGACGGACTGCCTAAGACAGCCTTTGCCATTACCAATGCCGACGACAAGAACGGCATGATTATGGTACAGAACACCAAGGCTACCGTGAAAACCTACTCTACCCGCAGCATGGCAGACTTCAGAGCCAGGATCCTGGAGTGTCACTTCGGCGGCATGTATCTGGAGATTGACGGCAGAGAAGTGGGCGTACAGTTCATCGGTAAGTTCAACGTGAGCAACCTGCTCGCCGTATATGGTGCAGCCATTATGCTCGGCAAGAAGCCAGAGGATGTACTTGTAGTGATGAGTACCCTTCACAGCGTAAGCGGAAGACTGGAACCAATCCAGTCACCAGAAGGTTATACCGCCATTGTTGACTATGCCCATACACCAGATGCACTGGAGAACGTATTGAACGCCATCCACGAAGTGCTCGAAGGCAAGGGCGGAGAAGTCATCACCGTTTGCGGTGCCGGTGGCAACCGTGACAAGGGCAAGCGCCCATTGATGGCACAGGAGGCTGTAAAGCAGAGCGATAAGGTAATCATCACCAGCGACAACCCACGTTTCGAAGAGCCACAGGACATCATCAACGACATGCTTGCCGGACTCAATGCCCAGCAAATGAAGAAGGTAATCAGCATCGTAGACCGCAAGGAAGCCATCCGCACAGCCTGCATGCTGGCAAAGAAGGGCGACGTGATTCTCGTAGCCGGTAAGGGACACGAAGATTACCAGGAGATCAAGGGCGTAAAGCACCACTTTGACGATAAGGAGGTGATTCGCGACATCTTCGGAATTTCACAGAAGTAAAAGCAATCAAGAAAAGAAAGAAAAATGTTATACTATCTCTTTAGATTTCTGGAGCAGTGGGGCATCTCAGGTTCTCACATGTGGGGCTACATCTCATTCCGTGCCCTGCTTGCGCTGATTTTATCATTGGTAATCTCTGCCTGGTTCGGCGAGAAATTCATCAAGTATCTCAAGAGCAAGCAAATTACAGAGACACAGCGCGATGCCAGCATCGACCCGTTTGGTGTCAAGAAGATTGGCGTTCCTTCTATGGGTGGTGTCATCATCATCCTGGCTATCCTCGTACCGGTACTGTTACTCGGACGTTTGCGCAACATCTATCTGATTCTGATGATCATCACCACCGTATGGCTCGGCTTTCTCGGTGGAATGGACGACTTCATCAAGATATTCAAGCGCGACAAGGAGGGATTGAAGGGCAAATATAAGATTATAGGACAGATTGGCATCGGCCTGATCGTGGGACTGGTACTCTGGTCTTCACCTGATGTAAAGATGAACGAGAACCTCGCCATTGAGCAACAGGGACAGGAAACGGTGGTAAAGCATCGTACAGAAGCAAGAAAATCACTGAAGACCACCATCCCATTCGTCAAGGGACACAACCTCGACTATTCCAGCATCACCAGTTTCTGCGGTAAGTACAAGGTAGCAGCAGGCTGGATTCTCTTCGTCATCATGACCATCTTCGTTGTAACAGCCGTATCAAACGGTGCCAACCTCAACGATGGTATGGACGGAATGTGTGCCGGAAACTCCGCCATCATAGGTGTGGCGCTAGGCATACTTGCATATGTGTCGTCGCACATCGAGTTTGCCGCCTACCTCAATATCATGTATATTCCTGGTTCTGAGGAACTGGTAGTATTCTTCTGTGCCTTCATCGGAGCCCTCATCGGTTTCCTCTGGTACAACGCCTACCCTGCCCAGGTATTCATGGGCGATACGGGTTCGCTGACCATCGGCGGTATCATCGCAGTAGGTGCCATCATCATCCACAAGGAGCTGATGCTGCCTATCCTCTGCGGTATTTTCTTCGTAGAAAGCCTCAGCGTGATGATGCAGGTTTACTATTACAAGATAGGAAAGCGGAGAGGTGTGAAGCAGCGTATCTTCAAGCGCACACCTATCCACGACAACTTCCGCACACAGGACAGTCAGCTGGATCCTGACTGCAAGTATCTGTGGAAGAAGCCTCGCAACTGCTTCCATGAATCAAAGATTACCATCCGTTTCTGGATTGTAACCATCATTCTGGCAGCATTGACCATCATCACATTGAAGATCAGATAAAATACAGGCTCTTATCAGCCCGACAAGTATAGAGAATAAGACAATGAGCAAAATTGTAATTTTAGGAGCTGGCGAAAGTGGCGCAGGTGCAGCCGTGCTGGCAAAGAAAGAGGGATTCGAGGTCTTTGTTTCAGACATGTCAAAGATCAAGGATAACTACAAGAAGTTGATGGATGACCACAACATCGAATGGGAAGAAGGTCACCATACAGAAGAAAATATTTTAGATGCAGATGAAGTCATCAAGAGTCCGGGTATTCCTAAGGAAGCACCTATGATACAGAAACTGATGGCTAAGGGTACACCTATCATCAGCGAAATAGAATTTGCGGGCAGATATACTGATGCCAAGATGATCTGTATCACGGGAAGTAACGGTAAGACAACCACTACCTCGCTGATTTACCACATCATCAAGTCGGCTGGCTATGATGTAGGTCTGGCAGGCAACATCGGAAAGAGTCTGGCCCTTCAGGTGGCTGAAACTCCTCATAAGTACTACGTCATCGAGCTGAGCAGTTTCCAACTCGACAATATGTATGAGTTCCGTGCCAATGTGGCCATCCTGCTCAACATCACTCCAGACCATCTGGACCGCTATGAGTTTAAGATGCAGAACTATACCGATGCCAAGATGCGCATTACCCAGAACCAGACAGAAGAAGACAGTTTCATCTTCTGGAACGATGATCCTATCGTTACAAAGGAGCTGGCTAAGTACAACCTCAAGTCACATCTCTGCCCATTCTCTGAGTTCAAGGAGGAGGGTTGCGTCGGCTTTATAGAGGATGGCAAGTACAAACTCAACTTCCCTTCAGACTTCGAAATGCCACAGGCAGACATGAGCCTACGCGGCAAGCACAACATCTATAACAGTCTGGCTGCAGGTCTGGCATGCAACATCGTAGGCATCGACCACGAGACCCTGCACAAAGGCTTGAGCGACTTCCCTGGTGTAGAGCACCGTCTGGAGAAAGTGGGCAAGTTCCAGGGCGTTTACTATGTGAACGATTCAAAGGCTACCAACGTAGATGCCTGCTGGTATGCGCTGGAGAGTATGACCACCCCTACCATCCTTATCATCGGCGGTAAGGATAAGGGAAATGACTATAACCAGATCAAGGACCTGGTAAAGGAGAAATGTGCTGGTATCGTATATCTCGGAGCCGACAACCAGAAGTTGCACGAAAACTTTGATGCACTCGGTATCCCTGTACGCGACACTCACAGCATGAAGGATTGCGTGGCAGCCTGCCAGGAATTGGCAAAGCCGGGCGATACCGTACTCCTCAGCCCATGCTGCGCAAGTTTCGATCTCTTCAAGAACATGGAAGATAGAGGCGAGCAGTTTAAGACGCTGGCAAGAGCTATCGGAGAATAACAGTTTTCAAAAAATAGAACAGATAGAACTATAAAGAAATGAATAACAAGAGCATTGGTAATATTTTCAAGGGAGACAAGGTGATCTGGATGGTCTTCTTCTTTCTCTGTATGATAAGCATCGTGGAGGTATATTCTGCCTCCAGCTCCTTGTCGTACAAGACAGGAAACTACATGGCACCTGTCATCCGCCACATCTTGCTCTTGGGAGGCGGTCTGTTCACCATGATTTGCATGCTCAAGGTGAAATGCAAGTACTTCAAGATTGTTACCCCCGTCGTGATGGGCATCTCATTACTGTTGCTCGTTCTGGTCTTGGCTACCGGTCAATCTACCAACGGAGCCTCCCGATGGTTCTCTCTGATGGGCATACAGTTCCAGCCTTCAGAAATAGCAAAGGGAGCGGTAGTACTGGCTGTAGCTCAGATTCTTAGTGCCATGCAAACAACTCAGGGAGCCAACAGGAAGGCATTCAAGTTCATACTTGTAGCAACTGCTCCATTTGTAATTCTCATCGGACTGGAAAACTTATCCACAGCCATGCTCCTCAATATCACAATCTTAGCCATGATGCTCATCGGACGAGTGCCGATGAACCAGATTGGCAAGCTGGTGGGACTGGGCATGATTGTCATCGTCACAGCCTTTGCAGGTATCATGATAGTAGGACAGGACAAGGGCGAAGAGGGCAATAAACCGGAAAATATGCTGACCGAGAAGGTTGAGCAGGAACAGAACAAGCCTAACATGGCAGAAAAGATGTTCCATAGAGCCGACACCTGGAAAGCCCGTATTGACAAGTTTATGAACTCAAAGCCTGTAGCCCCACAGGATGTCGATCTCGACAAAGATGCCCAAGTGGCACATGCCAACATCGCCATCGCCTCTTCCAACATCGTAGGCAAAGGGCCTGGAAACTCAGTAGAAAGAGACTTCCTCTCACAGGCGTTCTCAGACTTCATCTATGCCATCATCATCGAAGAGATGGGTATATGGGGAGCCGCACTGGTTGCATTCCTCTACATCATCCTCCTGTTCAGAGCTGGCAGAATAGCCAACAGGTGTGAGAACAATTTCCCAGCCTTTCTCTGCATGGGACTCGCCATCATGCTGGTTACCCAGGCACTCTTCAACATGGCAGTAGCAGTAGGTTTGGCTCCTGTTACAGGACAGCCACTACCACTCATCAGTAGAGGTGGTACATCTACCATCATCAACTGTCTGTACCTGGGCATCATCCTGAGTATCAGTAGAACAGCCAAGAAGAAAGAGATACTTCAAAATGAGCTCGACGACAGCAAAATGGTGGCTGCCTGACAAGAGTTTTATAAATTAAGGTGAAAAAATGGCAGAAAATGCCGTTAAATCGATATTTTTTTATACCTTTGCGTTATAAACATGAACGGATATGAATAATGAATTAAGAATTATCATAAGCGGAGGCGGCACAGGTGGTCACATCTTCCCTGCCGTATCCATTGCAAACGCCATCAAGGCGAAGCGCCCTGATGCTAAGATTTTGTTTGTAGGTGCACTCGGCAGAATGGAAATGCAGCGGGTACCTGCTGCGGGTTATGAGATCAAGGGCTTGCCTATCTGCGGCTTCGACAGAAAGCATCTACTCAAGAACATCGCCGTACTCTTCAAGATATGGAAGAGCCAGCACATGGCAAAGAGTATCATCAAAAACTTCAAGCCTATGGCGGCTGTGGGCGTAGGTGGCTATGCTAGCGGTCCGACTCTCAATGTTTGTGCCAGCAAAGGAATACCTTGCCTCATCCAGGAGCAGAATTCATACGCTGGTGTAACCAATAAACTCTTGGCCAAGAAGGCTGAAAAAATCTGTGTGGCTTACGAAGGAATGGAGCGTTTCTTTCCTGCAGACAAGATTATCATGACCGGTAATCCTGTTCGCCAGAATGTATTGGATACTACCATCACCCAGGAAGAAGCACGCAAGCTGTTCGGTCTCGACCCTGAAAAGAAGACCATCTTGCTCGTAGGTGGCAGCCTTGGCGCAAAAACCATCAACGAGAGTGTGCTCCAGCACCTCGACCTGGTGAAAGAAAGCGGCGTACAGTTTATCTGGCAAACAGGTAAATACTATAATGCTGCCATCATGGAGCAACTGAAAGGTCAGGAGCTGCCAATGCTCAAGGTTACTGATTTCATCAGCGACATGGGTGCTGCTTACAAGGCAGCCGACCTGGTTATCAGCCGCGCAGGTGCCAGCAGTATCAGCGAGTTCTGCCTCATCGGCAAACCGGTTATCCTGGTTCCAAGCCCTAATGTGGCAGAAGACCACCAGACCAAGAACGCCATGGCATTAGTCAACAAAGATGCTGCCATCTACGTAAAGGATGCCGATGCACCAGAGGTATTGCTCAAGAAAGCAGTTGACACGGTAAAAGACGAGGCTAAGCTTGCTTCGCTCTGTGAGAATATCAAGAAATTAGGATTAAAGAACTCTGCCGACGTCATCGCCGACGAAGTAATCAAATTAGCAACAAAGTAATGGAAATAAAAGATATTAAAGCAGTTTATTTTGTAGGAGCGGGCGGCATCGGAATGAGCGCCATCGCCAGATACTTCCTCAGCAAGAAGTTGGTTGTAGCCGGATATGACAAGACTCCATCTAATCTAACTCATGAGTTGGAGAAAGAGGGAATGCTTATCCACTATGAGGAGAATGTTGACCTCATACCAGAAGCCTGCAAGGACGCCAAGACAACATTGGTAGTCTACACACCGGCAATTCCTGCTGAACACAAGGAACTGGTTTTCTTCCATGAGAATGGATTCACCATCGAGAAGCGAGCTCAGGTTCTGGGTACATTAACCCGCACACATAAGGGACTGTGCGTAGCGGGTACACACGGAAAGACATCAACATCTACCATGTGTGCTCACATCATGCACCAAAGCCATATTGACTGTAATGCCTTCCTGGGAGGTATCTCAAAGAACTATGGCACCAACTATATCCTCTCCGACAAGAGCGACTATGTTGTCATTGAAGCAGATGAGTTTGACCGCAGTTTCCACTGGTTGCGCCCATGGATGAGCGTCATCACGGCTACAGACCCAGACCATCTCGACATCTACGGCACCAAGGAGGCTTATCTGGAAAGTTTCCGTCACTATACAGAACTGATCCAACCGGGCGGTGCACTCATCATCCACAAAGGTCTGGAGATGAAGCAACACGTACAAGACGGTGTCAAGATATACGAATACAGCCAGAACGAGGGCGACTTCCACGCTGAGAACATCAAGATAGAGAATGGAGGTATCACTTTTGATTTCATCTCTCCTATCGAGAACGTAACGGGCGTAGAACTCGGACAGCCTGTGCCTATCAACATCACAAATGGTGTGGCAGCAATGGCAATGGCACAATTGAATGGTTGTACAGCCGATGAACTCCGTAACGGCATGAAGACCTACGGAGGAGTTGACCGCCGTTTCGACTTTAAGATCAAGAATAACAAACTGGTATTCCTGTCTGATTATGCTCATCATCCAAAGGAGATATATCAGAGTGCGAAGAGTATCAGAGAGTTATACAAGGACCGTAAGATAACAGCCATCTTCCAGCCTCACTTGTATACTAGAACCCGCGATTTCTATAAAGATTTCGCCAACAGTTTGAGTCTCTTGGACGAGGTTATCCTCTGCGACATCTATCCAGCTCGCGAGCAGCCTATTCCAGGAGTAACCTCCAAGCTTATCTATGACAATCTGAAACCAGGTGTAGAAAAGAGCATGATTCATAAAGAAGACGTTCTTGACCTGGTAAAGAATCGAGACTTCGATGTTCTAGTTATCTTAGGAGCTGGCGATTTGGACAACTATGTTCCACAAATTACCAAAATACTTGAAGAGAAATAAATGCATATCAATTGGAAGAAAACCATCATCATCGCACTGGATTTAGTACTCGGTACTTATCTGGTATTCGCTTTCACCAGGTTTAACAAACCTGATGAAACGAAGTTGGTATGCACCAAGGTGAACATCAACATTCAAGATGAGATGACGAATGGCTTTCTGAATGCGAAGGAAATCAAGAAACGACTGGAAGCCAGGAAACTCTATCCGCTGGGGGAACCGCTCAAAGAGGTGAACGCCCGCATGATAGAAGAAACCTTGAAGACCAGTCCTTTCGTCAAGACGGCAGAATGTTCAAAGACTCAGGATGGTCTTGTTGACATCTACCTCACCCAACGCATGCCAATCGTCAGAATCAAAAGCATCAGCAACGAGGACTATTATATTGATGACCACAATCAGATCATGCCCAACACGAACTATACATGCGACATTATCATCGCAACGGGCTACATCAACAAGTGGTATGCTAAAAAATACATCTCATTACTAAGCAAAGCGCTGATGACGAATGAACTCTGGCGAAACCAGATAGAACAGATCCATGTCCTGCCTGATAGAGGAATAGAACTGGTACCGCGAGTAGGCAACCACATTATATATATAGGTAACCTGCCAGAGACCAACCTCATCGACAAACGAGAGCAAGCCATCAACGATTTCGTCAACAAGAAGATGAATCGATTAGAGAAATTCTATAAGTATGGACTCTCACAAGCTGGCTGGAACAAGTATTCGTATATCAATATCGAATTCGACAACCAGATCATATGTAAAAAGCATCAAAATAGCTAATTAGAAAATAGAAACAGATTAAGATAACATATAAGAACTATGCCAAAGGAATTTATTGTAGCTATCGAACTTGGCTCATCTAAGATGACAGGTATAGCAGGTCAGAAGAATTTGGACGGCAGCATCACCGTACTTGCCACCGTAGAGGAAGATTCATCTTCTTGCATCAGAAAGGGTGTGATCTATAACATTGACAAAACCTGCCAATGCTTGACCAACATCATCAAGAAGTTGAAGAATATACTGAAACAGGATATTACCCAGGTCTATGTAGGCGTGGGCGGTCGCTCTATACGCAGTATCAAGAACGTCATTGTCAAGGATCTCCCAGGTAACACCATCATCTCACAAGAGATGATCAATGAACTGATGGATATCAACCGCAACATGACCTATCCGGACCAGGAAATCCTGGATGCTGCAACTCAGGAATACAAGATAGACAACCAATACCAGATAGACCCTGTAGGAATACAGTGTAACCATCTGGAAGGCATCTTCCTGAATATACTTTGGCGCAAGAACTTCTATAACAATATCAATACCTGTTTTGAAAATGCCAACATTCCTATTGCAGAAATGTACCTGGCTCCTTTAGCTATGGCTGACAGCGTTTTGACAGACTCAGAAAAGCGTGCAGGCTGTATGCTTGTTGACTTGGGTGCCGATACGACAACCGTTTCTGTATATTATAAAGGTATACTTCGTCATCTCTCTGTCATCCCATTGGGCGGCGGCAACGTGACCAAAGACTTAACTTGTCTTCAGATTGAAGAGCCTGATGCAGAAAAGATGAAACTCAAGTATGCCAAGGCTTATACCGATATCAACAATATCGACCCGACCCTGAACTACCCTATCGACAAGGATAGAGTGGCTGAAAGCAAGAAGTTCATCGAAATCGTAGAAGCACGCGTAGAGGAAATCGTAGAAAACGCATGGTTCCAGATTCCTGTGGAATTCTCAGATAAGCTGTTGGGGGGTATCATCCTTACAGGTGGCGGCAGCAACATGCCTGAAATCGATAAGGTTTTCAAGACACATACCCACATCGACAAAGTACGCATTGCCAAGTTTGTTTCTCAAACAGTCAACTCCAAGGATCCTAAGATTACCAATCACGATGGTACAATGAACACCGTATTGGGACTCCTGGCAAAGGGAGACATGAACTGTGCAGGTGACGAAATCGGCACTGATCTCTTCAGCAATTCTGCAGAAAAGCCAGTAGCAGCCGAGCAGCACAAGGCTCCTAGAAACCCTAACGAGACTGCCGGCAAGGGCGTTGTTCTTACTGCGGCAGAAAAAGCGGCTGCTGACGAGGCTGCCCGCAAGCAAAAAGAACTGGAAGAAGCTGAGGCAAGACTTCTGGCAGAAAAAAAAGCCGAAGAAGAAGAAAAGAGACGCAAAGAAAACAGTCTCATCCATAAAATGATGAGAGGTTTCAAGAAGTTTGTGAAAGATACCATTTCTGAAGAAGAATAAGATGCCAAAGACCAGGCTATCAGAAAACAGATTTCACAACAGGTTAAATAAAAAATCAGATAGATAAACCCTATAAAGATTATACGACTATGCTAGATAATGGAAACGCTCCTCATATTCTTGACTTTGGGGAACCTGAAAAAGAAAATAGCATCATCAAGGTGATTGGTGTTGGTGGTGGCGGTGGAAATGCCGTCAACCACATGTATCGCGAAGGTATACACGATGTAACATTCGTACTCTGCAATACAGACAACCAGGCACTTAACGACTCACCTGTGCCTGTACACCTGCAGCTAGGTAAGGAAGGTCTGGGTGCAGGAAACAAACCTGCCAAGGCACGCCAGGCTGCCGAAGAGACTCTTGAAGATATCAAGAACATGCTCAACGATGGAACAAAAATGGCATTCATCACAGCGGGTATGGGTGGCGGTACCGGTACAGGTGCAGCACCTGTCATCGCCAGAGTAAGTAAGGAGTTAGGTATTCTTACCGTTGGTATCGTAACCATCCCATTCCGTTTTGAAGGTCCTAAGAAGATTGACCAGGCATTGGATGGTGTAGAGGAAATGTCGAAGCATGTAGATGCCTTGCTGGTAATCAACAATGAACGTCTCCGCCAGATTTATCCAGACCTTGCCGTTCTCGATGCCTTCGGCAAAGCTGACGACACCTTGAGTGTAGCTGCCAAAAGTATCGCTGAAATCATTACCGTACATGGTCTCATCAACCTTGACTTCAATGATGTGAAGACCGTACTGAAAGATGGCGGTGTGGCTATCATGAGTACAGGTTACGGTGAGGGAGAAGGAAGAGTAAAGAAAGCGATAGAAGATGCCTTGAACTCACCACTCCTTAACGATAATGACGTATTCAACTCTAAGAAGATTCTGCTCAGCATCGCATTTGCAAGCGAGAAGAAAGATAATCCTGGCCTGACCATGGACGAGATGAATGATGTCAACGACTTTATGGAGAAATTCGGTGACGACTTCGAACTGAAATGGGGTCTTGCCATTGACCCTGAATTGGGAAGCCGCGTAAAGGTAACCGTTCTCGCAACAGGTTTCGGACTCGAAGATGTAGAGGGAATGAACCGCCACCTCAAGAAACATACTGAGGAAGAATCTCGCCGTCTCGCTGAAGAAGAGGAGAAACGTGCTGAAAGAGAAGACCGCCGCAAGCGCTATTATGGCAGCGACGGCAATACGACACAGTATAAGCGTCATCCACACATATTCCTGTTCCGCCAGGAAGATTTGGATAACGAGGATGTCATCCTTCAGGTAGAAAACACGCCTACCTATAAGCGTACCCGACAGACTCTGGAAGAAATCCGTAATATAGCTTCCGGTAATACAGAACCGAAAGAAGACAATAACGATGATGCTTCTTCTGTACAGGGCGTCATCAGTTTTGCCTAAACAGAAAATACAGGCTAGGTCTATTTCAGGTTTACGTCAAGTAAGCGAGGAAACCAGAAATGACTAAGCAAAAAGTTCCTGAAGGACTGAAAAGCTCTTCATTTCAGGAAAATCCGGCAAATGAAGTTTATAATACTCCAGTATCACCTCTACACACCTGTTCCGTTCGATACGGGACATTGTGTAGAGGTGCATTGTTTTATAGTCTAAACGGAACAAAGACACAAGCCGCATAGAATCTTCCTTATTTAAATAATGTACATGCGAAGGAACATGAGCTGCAAAACATCCATCTACCAAATCAAAATAATCGCCAGACATACCGCTCTCTATATTGGGCATAAAACCCAAATGAAAAGAGAGCTGAATCATAAAGACTATATGGAAATTGGCAATAGCACCTTTAGCATGGTCTAACCATTCGATACTGTCCTGTATGAAAAGATAGAGCGCACCATTAGCCTGCTCATGACGGGTAGCATATGAAAGCAGTTCTGCCAAGAACATGGAAATGCCAAGTTTGTATGGAGAAAAAGGGATATCAGAGAATGGAATCTGAATCGAAACATCCCTAAGGCGCTGCAGATTTGACTTGAGACGATAATCAAATTCTAAATTCAAGACCATGAGCGGTTGGAAAAGCTGCCGTTTCATCTTCCCCTTAGATGACTTAGGCACACGTACCATAAAGGAGAGTCTCCCCAACTTTTCGGTGAAGAAATCCACGATAAGTTGAGAGTCCCCATACTTGATGGTTTGCAATACGATAGCACTAGTTTTTATCTCCATTTTGCCTAATATTAGTGAAAAACAGGGCAAAAATACAAAAAAATGCGCATTTAGCGAAAATTTTCTATGAAAAATTTGCTAGATTCAAATAAAAGTAGTAACTTTGCACCCGCAAATAAGCAATGGTCCCTTCGTCTATCGGTTAGGACGAGAGATTTTCATTCTCTAAAGAGCAGTTCGACTCTGCTAGGGACTACAAACATTTAAGAAATAAAAAAAATAACATAAAGAAGATGGCAAATCACAAATCATCAATCAAGAGAATCCGTCAGGATAAGAAGAAGGCTTTGCACAATAAGTATTATGCAAAGACTATGCGCAATGCTGTCCGCAAGTTGCGCAACATGTCTGACAAGGAAGAGGCTGCAAAGCTCTATCCTACTGTTCAGAAGCTTTTAGACAAGTTGGCTAAGATCAACGTTATCCACGACAACAAGGCTGCAAACTTGAAGTCTGGTCTTACAAAGCACATCGCTAAGTTGGCCTAACTTATAAGTCAAAGCAAAGAAATAAATAAGGCTGCAATCCTATGATAGGGTCGCAGCCTTATTCTTTTCTATGAACCCGACTACCCATTTCCTGCATCATAAAATCTTCCCATCACAACCGGTTTATACTACAACATACCCTATAAAAATGCGCAAAACGATTATTAAATAGCTTTTTCAAGACACTTTTGCCGCTAAAGTTCACATTCTACGTTTTTTCTTCACTTTTTGGTGATTTTTCACAAACAAAAGTTCCTGTTTCTCAGCTTTTTTTAGTATCTTTGCACGGAAATAAGACAATACTAAAATGGCAGAAAATCAAAACAACGCAAATAATTACTCTGCGAGTAACATTCAGGTTCTGGAAGGCCTGGAAGCTGTTCGCAAACGTCCGGCGATGTATATTGGTGACATCTCCGAAAAGGGGCTTCATCACTTGGTAAACGAGACAGTAGACAACTCTATTGACGAAGCAATGGCGGGCTACTGTACCGACATCGAAGTTACCATCAACAAAGACAACTCTATCACCGTAGAAGATAATGGTCGTGGTATCCCTGTGGATATGCACGAGAAACTACATAAATCAGCCCTCGAAGTCGTTATGACCGTGCTTCACGCAGGTGGTAAGTTTGACAAGGGTTCTTACAAGGTATCTGGCGGTTTACATGGTGTGGGTGTAAGTTGTGTGAATGCACTTTCTACCCACATGTTGTCACAGGTGTTCCGTGGCGGCAAAATCTACCAGCAGGAATATGAGAAGGGTAAGCCTCTCTATCCGGTTAAGGTGGTAGGTGAAACCAACAAGCGCGGTACACGCCAGCAGTTCTGGCCAGATCCAACCATCTTTACTCACACTGTCTATAAGTGGGACATCATTGCCAACCGTATGCGCGAGTTGGCATTCCTCAATGCAGGTATCAAGATTACCTTGAGAGATTTGCGCCCTGACGAGGAAGGTAAGACCAAGGAGCAGGTTTTCCACGCTAAGGATGGTTTGAAGGAATTCGTCCGTTACGTAGACCGTCACCGCACTCATCTCTTCGATGATGTTATCTATCTGAAGACAGAAAAGCAGGGTATTCCTATCGAGATTGCTGTGATGTACAACACAGATTACTCTGAGAATATCCACTCATACGTCAATAACATCAACACCATTGAGGGTGGTACCCACCTGACTGGTTTCCGTATGGCGTTGACCCGCACCTTGAAGGCTTACGCAGAAGCTGACCCAACCATCTCTAAGCAGATTGAGAAGGCAAAGGTAGAGATAGCACCAGAAGACTTTCGCGAGGGTCTTACTGCCGTTATCTCCATCAAGGTAGCTGAACCTCAGTTTGAGGGACAGACCAAGACCAAGCTCGGTAACAGCGAGGTACAAGGTGCCGTTCAGCAGGCTGTAAACGAGGCTTTGTCTGATTATCTGGAAGAACATCCAGACGAGGCAAAGCGAATCTGCGAAAAGGTTGTCCTGGCTGCTACGGCCCGCATAGCTGCCCGCAAGGCACGTGAGAGTGTACAGCGCAAGAACTTCATGACAGGTGGTGGTCTTCCTGGTAAACTTGCCGATTGCTCAATGAAGGATCCTAAAGAATGCGAGATCTTCCTCGTCGAGGGTGATTCCGCCGGTGGTTCTGCCAAGCAGGGTCGCGACCGTTTCCGTCAGGCTATTCTCCCATTGCGTGGTAAGATTCTGAATGTAGAAAAGGTACAGTGGCACAAGGTATTCGAAGCTGAGTCTGTCATGAACATCATCCAAAGTATCGGAGTCCGCTTCGGTGTAGATGGCGAAGACAGCAAGGAGGCTAATACCGACAAGTTGCGTTACGACAAGATTATCATCATGACCGATGCCGACGTCGATGGTTCTCACATCGACACATTAATTATGACACTCTTCTATCGTTTCATGCCAAAGGTTATTGAAGAAGGCCATCTGTATATCGCTACCCCACCACTCTACAAGTGTACTTATCGCAGCAAGGTAAGCGAGTATTGCTATACAGAGCAGCAGCGCCAGGCATTCATCGACAAGTATGGAGATGGAGTAGAAGACAAGAATATCCACACCCAGCGATACAAAGGTTTGGGTGAGATGAACCCAGAGCAGCTTTGGGAAACTACTATGGACCCATCTACACGCTTGCTCAAGCAGGTTACTATCGAGAACGCAGCCCAGGCTGATGAGATCTTCTCTATGTTGATGGGTGATGATGTGGAACCACGCCGCGAATTTATCGAGCAGAATGCCACATACGCAAACATCGACGCTTAAGACAATTCAACTAATTTACATAAGGGGCTGTGCCATTTGCCAATAAATGACACAGCCTCTGCTTATATAAAACCCAACAAACCAACTTATGAAACATTTACTTATCTCTTGCCTATTACTCTCTGCAGCAGGCACACTCCAGGCTGTCCCAAAGAGTAATATTCCACCGCTGAAGCTTTGGTACAATAAGCCAGCTACAGCCTTTGAAGAATCATTACCTATCGGTAACGGTAAGTTAGGTGCATTGATCTATGGTGGAGCCAACAATGACTCTATCTATCTCAACGACATCACCTTGTGGACAGGAAAGCCTGTCAATCGCGAGGAAGGAGGGGATGCCTACAAATGGATACCAAAGATTCGCGAGGCTCTGTTCAAAGAAGATTACAAGGCAGCCGACTCTTTACAACTGCATGTACAAGGACACAATTCAGAATACTATCAGCCACTTGCCATCATCAATATCAAAGATGCAAATAAAGGACAAATCAGTAACTACAAGCGTGAATTGAGCCTTGACAACGCTACGGCAGCATTGAGTTATACAAGAGGGGGAATACAATACCAGCGAGAATATTTCGCATCACATCCGGACAAGATGATTGCCATTCACCTGACAGCTACACAGAAGAAAGCTATCAACTGCGACATCTCTCTCACCTCTCTGATTCCTCATCAGGTAAAAGCTTCCAATAAGCAACTCACCATCACGGGCCATGCTATGGGAAAGCCTGAGAACAGTACCCACTTCTGCTCCATCCTCAGCATCAAAAACCAGGACGGAACCATTACTGCCTCTGATTCTATCCTCCATCTGCAGGGCGTAAGCGAAGCTGTTATCTATTTAGTGAATGAAACCAGCTACAACGGATTCGACAAGCATCCGGTAAAAGAAGGGGCTCCATATATTGAAAAGGTTAACGACAATGCCTGGCACTTGGTCAACTATACCTATCCAGAGTTAAAACAGCGTCATATAACCGATTATCAGAACATCTTCAACCGTGCCAAGTTTGCACTCAAGGGAGCAAAGTTCGACAACAAACGAACCACCGACCAGCAACTCTTTGATTACACTGAGAAAGAAGAGCAAAACCCTTACCTGGAAATGCTCTATTTCCAATATGGAAGATATCTTCTTATCAGCTGTTCGAGAACTCCAGGCATTCCTGCCAATCTCCAGGGACTTTGGGCTCCGGCACGAAAATCTCCTTGGCGTGGAAACTACACCATCAACATCAACCTGGAAGAAAACTATTGGCCAGCAGAGGTAACCAACATGTCTGAGCTTGTAATGCCTGTAGACGGACTGGTGAAAGCCATGTCTGTAACAGGAAAATATACAGCAAAGCACTATTATGGAATTGAAAATGGCTGGTGCGGTGGACACAACACAGACGCATGGGCAATGACCAATCCTGTTGGAACCAAGAAAGAGAGTCCTAAGTGGAGCAACTGGAACATGGGAGGTGCCTGGCTTGTACAAACCTTATGGGATCACTACGATTACACCCGCGATAAGGAATATCTACGCCAGACAGCCTATCCATTGATGAAAGGTGCAGCAGACTTCATGCTTGACTGGATAATAGAGAACCCGAAGAAACCGGGCGAACTGATTACTGCCCCTTGCACTTCACCTGAGGCAGAATATATCACCGACAAGGGCTATCAAGGCTGCAGTTTCTATGGAGGTACTGCCGATCTTACCATATTGAGAGAATTGTTTAAAAACACACTCAAAGGTGCTCAGATTCTCGGTATAGATCAAGCATATCAGGCAAAGTTACAGGATGCTATCAATCGTCTGCACCCTTATCAGATAGGAAAGCGCGGTAATCTGCAGGAATGGTATTACGATTGGGATGACCAGGATTGGCATCATCGCCACCAGTCACACCTTCTCGGTTTACACCCATTCTATCAGATTTCATTAGATAAGACTCCAGATTTAGCAGCAGCTGCTGCCAAGACTCTTGAGATAAAAGGAGACTTCTCTACCGGTTGGAGCACAGGATGGCGTATCAGTTTATGGGCTCGCCTGCACAGAGCAGACAAGTCATATTCTATGATCAGGAAATTGCTTAACTATGTACATCCGGGCAATTACAACAATCCGAAGAATCGCCCTTCAGGAGGAACTTATCCAAATCTCTTCGATGCTCACCCACCTTTCCAGATAGATGGCAACTTCGGAGGCACAGCAGGCGTATGTGAGATGCTGATGCAATGCGATGGCGAGACTATGCATCTTCTTCCTGCTCTACCTAAAGAATGGCCTGCAGGCGAAATTAAGGGTATCAAAGCACGTGGAAACTACGAGATCAATCTCGTATGGAACAATGGAAAGGTCAGCAAAGCTTCCATCACCAGCAAGAATGCCGGAAACCTGACCGTCAAGTATAATGGTAAGCAGAAAGCATTAAATTTCAAGGCTGGCGAAACAAAACTCATAAAATAGACAAATAATCATCTATGAGATATTTTACAATTCTCATCTTTACAACTCTCTGGGTGCTGAATTCCTATGCACAGGAATTCGGTACCCATTGGGTATCATATCCATTCCCCAACGATTCTTCTGAGATATTATACAGGAAAATCTATCATCTTGATCAAAAGCCTTTAAAGGCTGAGATAAACATGGCAAGTGGAGGAAATACCCGCCTATACATCAACGAAAGAAATGCTACGCCAAGCATTTTCAGCGAAGGAGCCAGAGACAGCATCCTTCTGATGCAAACCATAGATATCTCCAGATATCTGAAAAAGGGCGAAAATATTATTGCGGTCTGGTATGCACCAGGAAGAATAAGAAATAAGAGCAAACAACTCTCGCTGGAACTTCATGGCTGGTATACAGACTCTGTTCCTTTTTATCATAAAGCAGACGAAACATGGTGGTGCAAGCCCCTGAAGGGCGGCAGTTACAACGAAAAAGAACACTTTGACAATAGAATATACACTACTGAATGGAAATCGGCAGAATACCAATCTGCAGGATGGGTTCATCCGACAGGTGCTTTCAAAGATTCAACAAACTATATCTTTGTTGACCAGCTGCCATACCTCACCCAGAACAAACTTCAAATGGTATTAGAACCATACCAGGAGGAATTTGATCATCAGGGATGCCGTATAGACTTCGGACGTCCGTTCCGTGGAACCATCAGGCTCACGATACGCAATGCCAGCAAAGGAACAACACTTCATATTAACGGAAACCAATATGTATGCAGTGGCGAAATGGACGAGCAAGCCTATTACCGCATCCATGCTGAGCATCAAAAAGATTTCGTGATAACATGGGATAAAGGTTTTAGAAGAAGTAATATCACAAATATAGAAGGATTAGAGATTTCGGAATAAGCTCAACAGCGTTTCGAAATCTCTTTTTTTATAAAACAAAAAAAGACTTCGGAACTATTATCTTCCAAAGTCTCTAACTGAATTTAGTCTTCCAATTCGGCAAGTACTTGCTCTGCCACTTCGCAAAGCTCATCATACCATTCCTTGCCGAACTTCTCTACAAGCGGACCCTCCAGGAACTTATAAACCGGAAGCTTCAACTCCTCACCCTTCTTGATGGCATCCTTGCAGATGCGCCACTTGTTATAGTTGATGCCATACACCTCGTTGCCGAAATCCTTGGCACGGATTGGATACAAAGCACAGGAGATAGGCTTCTTGAACTTCGACTTTCCTTCGCGATAAGCACGCTCCAGAGCACAGAGACAACAGTTAGGAATCGTATGTCCATCGCCCAGGTCTTTCAAATCCTGGTAGCAGGTAAACACGCAATCCTTACCATTCACGATGCTCGTCACCAAATCGCCTTCAATATCGGTATAAGCCACGCCCTGCTTATCAATGATAGCCTGGGCAGAAGCTGAGAGATCATCCCAAACTACATCCAGCGCATTCTCAATCTCCATAATCTCATCCAGGGTAACAGGAGCTCCCGCATCGCCTTCGATGCAGCACTCGCCCTTGCAGGCATCAAGGTCGCAACAGAATTTTTCGGTGATAATATCAGGTGAAACCAACACGTTGCCCACCTGCAGAATACGCAGTTCGTCTTTCTTCATAATGTTTTTGAGATGAATAAATTTCTTTGAGTGTATAATAAAAAATAATGATAGCTACCCATGAGTGGATAGCTATATATTAATAGGTGTACCTACCATTGGATAGGCGTAATTCCGTTCTGCTGCAGATATGCATTGCAGCGGGAGAAATGATGATTGCCAAACCATCCGCCACGGTTGGCAGATAATGGCGATGGATGCACACTTTCCAATATCAGATGCTTGCTTGTATCGATGAGCTTCGCCTTGCTCCGGGCATAACCGCCCCAAAGGATAAACACCAGGTGCTCCTTATCCTTGCTGAGCGCCTTGATGGCAGCATCGGTAAACTCCTCCCAGCCTTTGCGCTGATGGCTCGCAGCCTGATGGGCACGAACGGTCAACGTGGCGTTGAGCAACAATACTCCCTGCTTTGCCCAGCGGGTTAAATCGCCCGTGGCTGGCATCGGAGTACCGAGATCCATCTGAATCTCCTTGAATATATTAATCAATGATGGTGGGAAAGTGATTCCGTCCGGCACAGAGAAACTCAGTCCCATCGCCTGACCCGGCTCATGGTATGGATCCTGTCCGATAATTACTACCTTCACATCATCAAAAGGACAGAGATTGAAGGCATTGAAAATCAAGCGGCCAGGAGGATAACAGGGCGTACGCAGGTATTCCTCTTTCACGAAGTTTGTGAGGTCAACAAAATACTGCTTGTCGAACTCTTCTCCTATATGCTGTCTCCAACTTTCTTCTATCTTTACGTTCATGCTTAATATAAATTCAAAAGTATCTTAAGATACTTACGCAAGTATCCTAGGATACTTGGACAAGTATCTTAGGATACTTTTTTGAGGTATATAAAATCGTTTTTACTTGTTGTCAGAAATCAAGTTCTCACCTGTCATATCTGCAGGCTTCTCCAAGCCCATGATATGGAGGATAGAAGGAGCTACGTCTGCCAAACGACCATCCTTTACGGTAGCTGAGTTGTTGTCAGTTACGTAGATGAATGGAACTGGGTTCAAAGAGTGAGCGGTGTTAGGGGTACCATCCTCGTTGATAGCGTGGTCTGCATTACCATGGTCAGCGATGATGATAGCCTCATAATCGTTAGCCTTGGCAGCCTCGATAACATCCTTTACGCAGTTGTCAACAGCGTGAACAGCCTTAGCGATAGCATTGTAGATACCAGTGTGACCAACCATATCACCATTAGCGAAGTTTACAACGATGAAGTCGTACTCCTGTGTGTTGATAGCACCAACCAGCTTATCCTTTACCTCGTAAGCGCTCATCTCTGGCTTCAAGTCGTATGTAGCTACCTTTGGAGAAGGAACCAGGATACGGTCTTCGCCCTCGTATGGAGTCTCACGACCACCATTGAAGAAGAATGTTACGTGAGCATACTTCTCTGTCTCTGCAGTGTGGAGCTGCTTCTTGCCCTGTGCGCTCAAGTACTCACCGAGGGTATTCATTACGTTCTCCTTAGGGAAGAGGATGTGAACGCCCTGGAAGCTTGCATCGTATGGAGTCATGCAGTAGTACTGCAAGTCCTTGATGGTGTGCATGCCTTCCTCTGGCATATCCTGCTGAGTCAATACCTGTGTCAACTCCTTGGCACGGTCGTTACGGTAGTTGATGAAGATAACAACATCACCCTCCTGGATAGTACCGTCAACCTTAGAGTTATTGATTGGCTTGATGAACTCGTCTGTTACGTCCTCATCATAGCTCTCCTGCATTGCCTTCACCATATCGTCAGCCTGCTTACCCTTACCCTCAACGAGCAAGTCGTATGCTTCCTTCACACGGTTCCAGCGCTTGTCACGGTCCATAGCATAGAAACGACCTACGATGCTTGCGATGTGTGCACCGTTCTTGTCGCAGCAAGCCTGAACCTCCTCGATGAAGCCCTTACCGCTCTTAGGGTCTGTATCACGGCCATCCATGAAGCAGTGAACGTATGTCTCCTTCAAACCATATTCCTTACCAATCTCAATCAACTTGAAGAGGTGATCCAAAGAAGAGTGAACACCACCGGTAGAAGTCAAGCCCATCAAGTGGAGCTTCTTACCTGTCTTCTGAGCATAGCTGTAAGCGTTGATGATTTCCTGATTCTTCAAGATGTCACCGCTCTCGCAAGCCTTGTTAATCTTAACGAGGTCCTGATATACCACACGACCAGCACCGATGTTGAGGTGACCTACCTCAGAGTTACCCATCTGACCGTTAGGAAGACCTACGTCCTCGCCACAAGTCTGGAGAGTAGAATGTGCTGAAACTGCTGTCAAATAATCGAGATAAGGAGTTGGAGTTTTGAAGATAACATCACCCTTATCATGCTTACCGATTCCCCATCCGTCGAGAATCATTAAAAGAGCTTTTTTTGCCATAATTACATAAAATAATTTAAATTCGAATTTCAGTGTGCAAAGTTACAACAAAATAGGTGAAGGACAAAATAAATTAAGATAAAAAAACTTCCACCTTTCTAAAAAGATGAGAGTTGATAACAAGATCAACAGGTTCGCAGGATATATCCCTTCTTGATGACTGCTTCGATACTTACCTTTTCATCTAGGTTCAATGCCCGGCGAAGATAGGTAATCTGCACGTTCAGGGCAAGGGAATTGGAGTATGAGTCATCACCCCATACTTCATTCAGTATGAAATCCCGCTCTACAAGCTGGTTCTGGTTCTCGGCAAGAAGCTTCAGAATTTCAGCTTGACGAGATGTGATGACTACTCTGGAATTACCACATAGCAGTTCATTCTGTGCATAGTAGAAAGCAATGGAACCGATAAAAACAGCAGATTCTTCACCTTTGTCGTCTTCTTTCGGTTGCTTCAACTCATAAATCATATTCTTCAGGAACTCATGGCGAATGCCATCAATGCGTTTCTGGAAGACTATGGTCTTAACCAGATAATACAGACATCCTATCAAGATGAAAAAGAGAAAGATGCTTCCTATCAATTGCCACATCATGGCTTTGAGCGTTCGAGTAATAGGAATGGGCACCTGAAAAGAAATACCTTGGCGAAACATTGGGTTCGTCTGATACTTTACCGTCACCACACGTGACCATCTGCCTTCGACATCATATTTTGCATTCAGGAAGACAGTCTTGTAATCCAGATGGCGAAAAAAGGATATCTTCCCATATCCCTTATCATCCAGTAATCTTTGATAAGAAGCCAACGAGGGATGCTTACCTATATTAGCCAGATATCTGCTGATGATGAGATAAGCATCATCACCCGTAAGATCAGGATCATTCAAACGGACAAGAAAGCGGTGATTGTTCCAAAAAGAAAGCGTAGTACGGCTACATCCCTTCTTCATATCATATTCAGATTCTATCTTAAGCATAACCGTATCTCTTCTACCTTTCGTAGATGAATTCTCCTGCAACTTTTTTCTATTCTTCAAATCTTGCGCTAACACTTCATCACAATCCTTCTTAAATTGCTCTACCTGCTGGTCTAAGCTATATTGACATTGAAGATGGAGCCAATATGCCTGCGTGCAGAACAACAATACGATTGCTACCCCACATACCATCCACACTATTTTCAGCTTACTGTTACTGTTCATACATTCCTGATCTTTTGAATTTGACGGCAAAGTTACTGAAAAATCCGTAAACAAAGGCAAGAGTAATAAAATAATAATAGGCGAAAAGAAGCAAAAGTAATAACTCAGTAACAGAAATCATCGATTTCATCGGATAATCTCAGTACTTTTGCATCACAAAAACGAATGAAACAGATAAAATAATGAATAAAAAGACGAAGATTATGAAAAAGGTATTATTGATGGTATGGCTTGCATTATATGCTTGCATGCTCCAAGCGCAAACAGTAAACCTGTTCGATGAATCAAGCATTGGCATGGGAGATTCCATTGATCAGGTAAAGTATCAGGTAGTATATGATGCCGAGTATATTTACGAAAAGAAATATACCAAGACCGACACCATCATTGGCCGTATTGAAGAGAAAATGCTCTTGCAGATTGGCAACAAGTATTCCGCATTCTACAGTTATCCGATATTCCAAAGAGACTCTACCATCTCTGCGAATATGGCAAAAGGAATACCTGTCAATTTCTCCGGTAATGGCGGACAGATTAATTGGAAAATATATAAGAACTATCCAGAACCGGGCAAAACTGCCTATCTCGATTTCTTTGCTGCCGACAGATATGTGTGCATAGAGCCGATGGAACCGATAGACTGGCAACTCACAGACAGCATCGATTCCATCTGCGGTTACGAGTGCCACCAGGCAATTGCCAAGTTTAAGGGTAGAACATGGATAGCTTGGTACACGGAAGACATCCCTATTGACAATGGTCCCTGGAAGCTGAGCGGACTGCCGGGATTGATTCTCAAGGCTCACGACTCCGAGAACGATTATGGATTTACAGCTGTAGAACTCACAACAGGCAAAGGCTCCATACCTATCTATTATAAAGGTAAGACTTTCGAGCCTATCGACCGCAAATCATTGACCTCCATTTACAAAAAATACTATGCCGATCCAATCGGTTATCTGCTTCAAGATGCCAAGTATGCTACAATTGTAAAGATCAAGGATGAAAAAGGAAATATCCTGAAGCATTCCAAGCGTGCTGAGCCATACAATCCGATTGAAAGATAATTAGCAGTTTACTTTTTTGCCAGACAAGCGTCTTAAAGACATCAACAAGATAAGTGTCTAAGGTAAAATAGAAAAGAGAGAAAAAAATGAAGAAAATAATAGTTCTTTTCACTATTCTGTTCGTGGCGTGCCATGCGTTTGCCCAAGAGAAGATTAGCGGTTATGTGGAAGATTCACTTACACACAACCGCCTGGCCAACGTATCAGTTACTCTGCTGCGCAATGGAAAGCCCTTGAAGTTTACACGCAGCAAGGAAGACGGAACTTTCCTGATTCCCATAGCACAAAAGCAAGCCAGCGATATGCTACAAGCTACCTATATGGGCTATAAAAAGCAAAAAACGGCGGTTTCATCGGGAAAAGAAACCATCATCAGTATGGCTTCAACAGCTTTTGTCTTGAAGGAAGTACAAGTAAAAGGCTCTCGCATCACGGGTCGAGACACCATATCTTTCGACCTCACCCGCTTTGCCAACGAACGAGATAACTCCCTGAAAGATGTACTGAAAAAGCTGCCAGGCGTGGATATAGAGAAGAATGGACGTATCAACTACAATGGTAAGCCCATCAACCGATTCACCGTGGAAGGTCTCGACCTGACCGGTGGCAAATATAACCAGCTGGAGGAAAACATCAAGGCGAAAGACGTAAAAAAGGCCGAAGTCATCGAGCATGACCAACCTATCAAGGCGCTCCAGAACAAGACCTTTACAGATAATGTAGCGATGAACATCGCCCTGAAGGATAGTGCCAGAGACAAACTGTTGCCTACCATCAAGCCCTATCTGCTGGTTGGCAATCCTACCCACGTAGGTGGTGAACTCAATCTGATGCAGATAGGCAAGAAAAAACAGCTGATGTATAATGCTGCATACGATAGAACCGGCAAGAATCTTGGCTACTCTCTGGAAAACCTTGCTTCCTACAGCGACAGATTGAAAGCTGCCGCATTGCCTTCCTGGCATAGTGCACCCAGTCTGGAAGCGCCAATAGACGATGAAAGATTGCGATTCAACACTACCCAAAAGTATTCCATCAACCATATCAGGAAGAACAAGCAGGATGCAGAAAGCCGTATTGAGGCGAACTATCTGCGCCAGGTTGTCCGCCAGCAACGGGAGAACACCTCTGCTTACAACCTTGGCGGCGAAGCCCCGGTTACAACCACGGAGCAGAATCACAAGACGATGATCAGCGATGTCTTCAGACTGGAATGGGAGGACAAGGTAAACCAAACCAATCATTATGGCAATGAGAACATCAGCCTCAACGTAAGCCAAAACGATGGCTTGTCGAATATCAACGATACGCTTACCCAGCGCATCCGCATCCCAAAGATAGACATTGCAGGTAGTCTCTACCGCCTCTTTGTCTTCAAGAAGAGTCAGCTTTCCTGGCGCTCTACTTCCGATTATCACCATGGAGTATCCGATCTCTATGTTAATGATGACCGCAACCGCCTACGCAGTAACCTATGGCATACTGCCCACGCCCTATCATGGCAGAAGAATCGGTTCCACTGGATGCAGCGTTATCAGATAAGCATAGATGCCAACAACATCCACATCAAAAATGAAGCAATTGGAGCCATCAGTGAGAGTAGTCTCAACCTGACAGGCAAAGTCTCTCCATACTGGCAATACAAGACGGAGACATTCAGAATATCATTTTCTCCAGACCTCATCTGGGAGCGCTTCACCTATCCGAAAAAGACATTATGGGCGGTTTCACCGTTCGTATATCTCAACAAGAAGTTGAAATTCCGCCAGGAAATGACAACCTATTTCGGATATACTACCAGCACGGGCGATGCGAAGAACTATGCCTTGAGCCAATATCGCCGTAGTTATCGTTCCTGGTATGTTTCGGGCGACATCATTCCTGTCACCCGTTCGTTGTACGGAAATCTCTCCTACGAATACAAGCGTCCTATCAAGGAGATTTTCTTCTCAGCATCAATCAACGCCAACCGTTTCTGGATGAATACAGCTTCCGACCTGCGCATCGTGAACGGCAACTACTATACCTCTTTATATAAGCAGGACAGCAAGAGCGATAACATCGGAGGTTCTCTCTACATCTCCAAGGGATTCTACGATTTGCATCTGAAGACCCGACTCACCGCCAGCTACAACTACAGACAAGGCGAACAGTACTCATCGGGGAAAGCTATCGGCTATACAGCCAATACCTATTCCTTGAAGCCAAGCATTGACTACTCGCCATCCTGGTGTGCCCTAAGTTATGAGGGAGAATTCACAAGATATGACTCAAAGAGTCCAAATCAAGCGGTCTCATCGCTATTAAACTGGAAGCAGACCTTCTCAGCCACCGCCACCATCAGTCATATCGACCTTACCTTCTCGCTAGTACATTACCATAACGAATTGCAAGGAGGCAGCAAGGTGAATACACTCCTGGGCGATGCATCGGCAGTATGGAGAATAAAAAAGCTCCGCCTTTCTGCAGAGCTTCGAAACCTTTTCAACAAGAAGAACTATATGGAAACCATCTATAGCGGCATCAGTACATTGACCAACAGCTATCATCTTCGCCCCCGCGAACTGATGATTTCCGCCCAGTATTCCTTCTAAACAAGAACTCCCATCTCAGAAAAGAGACGGGAGTTCCTTGTTTTTGAGGACAAAAGACAAGGTTATAAGGGTTTTTGACTTTTTAGTTCATTTTTATTTGGAACATAACATTATTTTTTGTATCTTTGCAACTGATAATATCTTATTATTATCCCAACGATTATGCAAGAAACGAATAATATATTAGCAATATTAGATAACTACCTCCACGACAATCCTGATGAGATTGCAAAGGAGATGGCAAACGACTTCAGAAAACGAAGAATAGAGAAGAATCTGACACGTGAGCAAGTGGCAGACAAGTCAGGCGTTGCCGTCAGCAACATCACCAGATTCGAGCAAAAGGGCCTCATCTCCCTCAAGAATCTGATAGGTATCGCCATAGCTTTGGACTACACCTCAGAAATCAAGAACGTCTTCTCGCAACCCAAGTACTCCACCATGGAGGAGTTGCAACAGATAAAAAGAAACGCTAACAAGAAAAAGGCTTACAGACAATGAAACATATAGAATCTTTAGCCGTGAAATATCACCAGGAGAAAGTCGGCACACTGTCATTGAATGCCGATGGAAAGGTATGCACATTCGAGTATGACAATCAGTGGTTGGCATCTGGCTTTAGTATATCTCCGTTGGAATTGCCACTGAAGCCTGGTCTTTTCATTGCCAAAGCCACCCCTTTCAACGGGAACTTTGGCATCTTCGAAGACAGCCTTCCCGATGGATATGGTAGATACCTATTGCATAAAGCCTTGCTAAAAGAGGGTATCAACGACTTTGAGCTATCTGCTCTTGACCGACTGAGCATCGTGGGCAATGGAGGTATGGGGGCATTGACCTACGAACCTATAACTTCTATCCAGACTGGACACGAGATAGAGGACTTTGACCTTTTACAAGCCAAAGCCTTGGAGGTGTTGAAGGAGCAACAGGATAATGACGCAGGATTGCTATTATATAATAGCGGTAATAGTGGCGGTTGTCGCCCAAAAGCCATTTTTACAAATGAGGATGGTCATTGGTTGGTCAAGTTTCGCCATACCTACGACCCACAAGATATGGGAAAGCAAGAGTATCATTATAATGAGATAGCCAAGCAATGTGGTATTCAAGTACCAGACTTCAAACTGGTAAACAACAAGTATTTTGCCTGCCGTCGCTTCGACATTTCTCCAACAGGCGAACGCATTCACGTAGCCACAGCTGGAGCCTTGCTCAACGTTTCCCTTTCCAACCCCATTCTCGATTACCTTAACCTTTTGGCACTTACCGGTTATCTTACCCAGAGCCAAGAGGATGTGGAGGAGATGTTCCGCCGCATGGTTTTTAATTATATAATGGACAACAAGGACGACCACTGCAAGAACTTCTCTTTCTTGGTTCAGAAAGAGAGCGATGGCAAATGGCACTGGCATTTAGCCCCAGCCTACGACCTCACCCATTGCACCGATGGATATAATGGTGAACACGCAACATCTGTAAATGGAACTGGGCATCCGACCGTAGAGGATATGATTGCCGTTGGCGTAAAGAATAAAATGAAGGAAAAGAGATGCCGCGAAATCTACGAAGAGGTAACCGAACAATGCTAGAATAAAAGCGAACTATCTGCGTGCGCTGTGTGGTCTATTCCTTACAACGGAATTACAATAAAAACGCCTCTATCTCTTTTTCTGAGATAGAGGCGTTTTTGTTTAATCTATTTTATTTTGCACAAACCACGAATTATTTATTCAGCTTCAGATAGTTCAACTGAACCTTAGGAGCGCAGGCATTGCTAGTCTTCTCGGTATATTCTGCCACCTTCAATGTAGCAGTACCCTTGATGTTCTCTACATCACTACCTATCTTGAAGAGATAGTTACCTGCATCTACCTTCCACTGGCTGTTAGCCTCATCGAAGCTGGCAAGATCACGCTTCTCGAGTGTCATCTTCAATGTCTGACTCTCACCTGGTTTCAGTTCTCTTGTCTTGCCAAAGGTCTTGAGTTCCTTGGCTGGCTTCTCGTAAGCGCCCTTAGGAGCGGTGACATAAACCTCAGCAACTTCCTTGCCGGCAACCTTACCGGTATTCTTGATAGTTACGCTAACCTCGATATTGTTGCCTTTAGCCTTGACAGATGGTTTGCCAAACTCGAAGGTAGTGTAGCTCAAACCATAACCGAAAGGATAAGCCACATTCTTCTTGAAGGTATCAAAGTAGCGATAACCTACGTAGATATCCTCCTCGTGGTTGCTATAATCGTAACCCTTGATGTTACCCTTGCTCCAATCCAGCAGATTCTTGTAGGTGTACATATCGTAATCCTTGGCAAAGTTGGCAGTAGATGGATGATCGGTAGCAGCGATAGGCCAGGTCATGGTCAACTTACCCGATGGATTCACCTTACCGGTCAGGATATCAGCTACAGAGTTGCCGCCCTCAATACCTGGCTGCCATGCAACGAGAATAGCATCCACACGGTCTCTCCAACTGGCTGTCTCCATCACAGAACCAGAGTTGATGATGACAATCACCTTCTTGCCCTTGGCATGGAAAGCATCAGATACACGGAAAATCATATCCTGCTCTATCTGACTGAGGTTGAACTCACCATTGATCTGACGATCCATACCCTCACCTGCCTGACGACCGATGGTGATGATAGCAGCGTCTGCCTTTGGCTCCTCGCTTGCCACACAGCGCTCAGTAATCTCGATTTCATCGAGCTTTGGCTGACCCTGATCCAGGAACCACATCATCGGATTCTTGTCTGCCTTCAACTTAGCCTTGGCATACTTCACATAATTCTGATAGATTTCCGTAAGCTGAGGAGTAGTTGCTACACCGATATTCTTCAAACCGGTAACCATATCTACAGAATAGCCTACATTAACGGCTCCACTACCAAGACCACCCGACATGAAGTCGTAAGAGTTGACACCGAAGAGCGCCACGGTCTTCAAGCCCTGGATAGGAAGAGCGGCATCATTCTTCAGGAGCACCATACCCTCGGTAGAACTCTGACGGGTGATAGCTGCATGAGCCTTCAAGTCTGGCTCACCACTATATTTATATCCCTTGAATCGAGGAGTCTTCACGATATATTCGAGCATACGGCGAACATTGCGGTCCACATCCTTGATATCCAGCTTGCCATTCTTTACTGCATCAACAATATCCTGCACCTGTGCTGGATAACCCGGCATCATCAGGTCGTTGCCAGCCTCTACTTCCTGTTCCAGCGGAAGGTCGGCACGCTTACCAATCCAGTCAGTCTCCACGATTCCCTTATATCCCCAGTCGTTGCGGAGAATATCGGTCAAGAGACCCTTGTTGCCCTGGGCATAAACACCGTTAATCTTATTATAGGCAGACATAATAGTCCAAGGATTGCTCTTGCGAACCATCATCTCGAAACCTTTCAGATACAGCTCACGGAGAGCACGCTGGCTCAATCGCTCATCCACCTTGGTACGGTCAGTTTCCTGAGAGTTTACAGCAAAGTGCTTGGCACTTACACCCACGCCCTGGCTCTGCACACCCTGTACAAAGGCGGTTCCGATAAGACCTGTTACGATTGGGTCTTCTGAATAATACTCAAAGTTACGGCCACAGAGCGGATTGCGATGAAGGTTCATACCCGGTCCGAGCACAACATCACAGCCATACTCCAGGGTTTCTTTACCGATAGCCTCACCCACCTTGCGCACCAGGTCGGTATTCCAAGTAGAAGCCAGACAGGTTCCAATAGGGAAACCGGTGGCAAAGTAGCTACGGCTGTCACCTTCGCGATGAGCATCAATATGAACTCCGGCAGGACCATCACACTGTACGGTAGCAGGAATGCCGAGACGAGGGATGGCTACAGTAATACCCGCAGCACCCGGCACGAACTTCTTCTGATGTCCGAGCATAGCGCCACTGCCCACGAATCCATCGTTGCCACCGCCCACTAAGAGTTGGGCTTTTTCTTCCAAGGTCATCGCCTTGATTACTTCATCGATGTTGTTGGCATTCAGCTGAGGTGCCGATTGCGCCATCATTGTAGTTGCCATCGCTCCAGCTGCAACGGTAAGAGCCAATTTCTTGTAGTTCATCATTTTGTCGTTTATTTCGTTAGTTATTACTTTTCTGTTCTTTTAGTCGTTTCGTCAGTTCCATGCAGTCCCTGAGAATACTGCATTTCTTCAAAAACTTGCTGCAAATATAATAAAATAAGGTGGAAACACCAAGCATTTCCACCTTTTTTTCCTGAATTCAACAAGATTATTCCCGGATTTAACAAAAGGTATAGGAAGAACATAACATACTATACATATCCCTAACCTAAGACTAGTCCCGATATTTAATCTGAAAGTAATCAAAAACAAAACATTCCTTCCATTTCAATCTTTCGCAAATTTCATCAAAAAGAAGAAAAAATACTCGAAAACCTTGTAGGAATCAAACAATTATCGTATCTTTGCCGAATTATCCAAAAGTTGGGTACTAGAATAAGAACTTTTAATAATGAAAGGTATGGAGCAGAGGAATTCATCCATCGAAATCTATCGTTCCCCAGAGGGAAACATAGAGCTGAATGTAAAATTAGAAAATGATACCGTTTGGCTTACACAAAGCCAAATGGCAGAGTTGTTTGGCCGTGACAGAACTGTGATTTCACGACATGTCAATAACTGTTTTAAAGAAGGTGAACTCGACAAATCCTTGGTATGTGCAAAATTTGCACATACCAAGAAATATGGCCGCCACGACGGCTTTGAACAGGTTGTCGAAACGGAATATTATAACCTGGACGTCATTATCTCCGTAGGCTATCGTGTAAAGTCAATCAATGGTACCAGATTCCGTCAATGGGCTAATTCTATCTTGAAGCAATACATTATCAAGGGTTACGCCATCAACCAGAAACGCCTAGACAATTACAACGAACTGAAAGAAGTGGTTCGTTTGATGTCACGTGCAATTACATTACAAGATCAGGTTTCAGAAGGCGAATACAACGGGTTGTTCAATGTCATCAGCGACTATGTTTATGCTCTGGATACTCTCGACAAATATGATTATCAGACATTACTCATAGACAAGACGACTCAAGCCGAGCCGTTCCATGCCACCTACGAAAATGCAATGGAAGCCATCAATGCTTTGAAAGAAAAGTTTGGAGGCAGTAAATGGTTTGCCAATGAGAAGGATGATTCATTCAAGAGCAGCATAGGTCAGATTTACCAAACCTTCGGTGGTGAAGAACTCTACGCTTCGGTAGAAGAAAAAGCAGCCATGCTGCTCTACCTTGTCGTAAAAAACCATTCATTCAGCGATGGCAACAAAAGAATTGCGGCCATGCTTTTTCTTTGGTTTATGGAGAAGAATGGCATTCTGTATGCTGAAAATGGACATAAGAGAATTGCCGACAACACACTCGTTGCCCTGACTCTGATGATTGCAGAAAGCAGAACTGAGGAAAAAGATGTAATGGTAAAAGTAGTCGTCAACCTGATTAACAAAGACAATCAATAGAATTGCCATTAAAAAGCCGCACAACAGCTGTTCTACACATGCACAACAGCTGAAAGACAAGCGCACAACAGCTGATGTGCGACCGCATATCAACTGTTGTGCGCTTCGAGATACTTACTGTTCCAACAACTTCTATTGTATCTCCGAACAACTTCAGTTACTTCTTTCAGATACTTATGACGCATTCTTCAAACGCCAATAACGCTTGAGGAAAGACATTCAAAGCATTGCGGAAGCTTATTCAAATCATTGTAGAAATCTACTTCGCTGTATCCTTTGAGCTTCGCTTATCACGGCGATAACTGCGATAATCATCCAGCGGAATCTCAATATCAGGTTCCACCAACTCACCCTCACGTGGCAAGGCGAACTTCTGATACTTGATGTTCAAGCCACGTTCTATCCACATACTCTCATAATAGGTTTGGATAGAGAGAATCTTACGGGTTTCCTCATCGATACCCTCCTGATGATAGAGGTCCTCGGTACGGAAGAGCACCGGCAGATGGTTGCCATCCACCATATAAGTAGTATAGGTGAAGAGGAAGTTGGAGTCCGTCTTCAGATGGATGATACCGCCATCCACGAGGAAGTGGCGATAACGGTTCATGAAGTAAGTAGATGTAAGACGCTTGCGAGGGTTCTTCATCTGCGGGTCAGAGAAGGTGAGCCAGATTTCCTGCACCTCATCCGCAGCAAAGAAGCGGTCGATAATCTCGATGTTGGTACGGAGGAAAGCCACGTTCTTCTGTCCGTCCTCTATCGCTTTCTTGGCACCGGTCCACATACGTGCGCCCTTGATATCCACACCGATGAAGTTCATTTCAGGATAGAGCTTGGCAAGTTCCACGGTATATTCACCCTTGCCGCATCCCAACTCCAGCACGATAGGGTTATCATTGTGGAAATACATCTCACGCCACTTGCCCTTCATATCGAAAGGCACGTCATCTACTACACTATATGGATACTGGAACACGTTCTCGAAACGCTCCATATCCGCAAACTTAGCTAATTTTCCTTTGCTCATTGATTCTTTTTTTCTTCGTTTGAGTGCAAAGGTAAGCATTTAACGATAATTATACAAATCATATCATGGAATTTGTATAATATTAACGGAAAAAGTTTATTCCGCCTGAATACCGAAGTACTCGTTGAGTTCAGCGATGGCAGCACCATCGGCATTCGGAAGATCCTTCACCAGCTTGCCTTTCTCCAGCAGGAGGATGCGGGAGGAGATGTCGGCAACGAAGTTGAGGTTGTGGCTGGAGATGATGACCGTGGTGCCCTGCTCCTTGCAGATGCGCTGAATCATGTGGGCGATAGTCATCTGGGAAGATGGGTCGAGATAGTTGAACGGCTCATCTAGAAGAAGAACCTTCGGATTAATAATCATAGCTCCGATGATACCAATCTTCTGTCGGTTACCCTGAGAAAAATCACGGAGATACTTCTTGGTTCCCATGATTTCATCGTGCATAAAGCCCTCAAACTGAGCCAATCGCTCCTGCAGGGTTTCATCGTCAATGTGATAAACATCAGCGATGAAATCGAAGTATTCCTCAGGGGTGAGGAAGTCGATGAGGAATCTACCGTCGATGTAACTGCCGGTATATTCCTTCCAGGTCTCACTCTCGTTCACCTTCTGTCCATTGCTTTCCACGAAACCGTCATCAGCCTGAATCAGGTCGAGAATCAGACGGAGCAAGGTGGTCTTGCCCGCACCATTATTACCTACGAGTCCTATCAGCTCGCCCTTTGCAACACCCAGATTATCAATATCGAGTACGGTATTGCCATTATATATCTTTTTGAGATTCTGAATCTTGATATCCATTATTCTAATGTTTAATGTGTAGTGTTAAATGTTTACTTAGCTTTCCATAAACTTCTCCATGCGCTTATACTTGTTCTTCCCGAAGATGGCAGCTATCTTGGCGATGAACCATTTATGGATGGCGATACTGAAGACTGCCAGCGTTATGCAGGTGACAAACCATGCCGTCTCACCGAAGAAATAATAGACAGCACAGACACCAGCCAGCGGGAAGAGAAAGGCGATGGCATAAAGATTAATCTTCAGATTAGCTCCCTGCATGCTGAACATGGAAGTCTGGAATATCTCCAGACGGGAAGAGAAGAGTGCCGTAGGCAGATTGAAGAGATTGATGAATACTGCCAGACAGAAACCGCTGATAAGCACCTGGATTCCGATTCCGACCTGCAGGAAAAGGAACGGAAGGGTAAGCAACAAAGCGACAGCACTCACTACCATATAATAATAGAAGCAATTCTGCAGCATCTGTTTAACCTTAACAGGCTTGGTCATCAAACCATGGAAGAAGTTTGCCTCAATGCCAAAGGTCCACTGCGACAACACCACCGATGGCAGCAGGATGGCACCCGCTACATAGAGGGTAGTCATAGCCACCTTGTCCCCCATTTCCTGTCCCGCTTCTGCCGGGAGCAAGGCAAAGAGATAGGCATCGAAAAGGAAGATGGCAGCAATCATAATCACCATCGTACGGACACGCTTTGCTCTCAATGTGCCGATATATTGCAGACTGAAGAGGTTGATATGGCTGAAACCACGGAACCTGGAAACCTTCTGCTTCTGCTCGTTATAAATCTTTTCGTGATAGAGATAGATGGTAAGTCCGGCGAATACCGCTCCGGCAAGGAAGAAGATACCCGCCCATCCCATCCATACCGGGAAAAAGGAACTCACAAACATATATCCTATCAGCACGGCAAACATTCCCATCCATCCCAACATCAAGGGCCATTTCAGAATCCACTCTGTTGCCTTGCGGTAGCAGGTGATGTAGATGCCGTCAATATAAGAGAACGCCAGAAACAGAAAGAAACTGGCAATAACCTGACCTACAGGCAGGAAATAGATAAATACAGGAAGCATAAGCACTGGAAGCACATAGTTCCAGAAGCTCACGAGATTGGTAGTGAGCAGGAACTTGTTCCAGATTTTCTCCGGCACAGGTCGCGACTTCACGTAATCATCCATCGCCGTAATATCCCGCTTCATCACCATCTTCATGATGATGTCTGGAATCAGCATACCGACAACGATACCGGCTCCCAACAGGGCAGGCATGTCTTCGCCCCCAAGTTCTCCCCCATTCTCGGTGAAGCTGAGAAAGAAGCTCACGCCCATCACCACATACAGGAAGATGATGTAGCACGCCACGAAGGCATCTCGCTTATGGAAGTTACGGCGCTGCTGCAACCACCAAAGCCTTAAAAGTAATCTCAACATAAATTATTCTTTTTATGGTTTACGGGCACAAAGGTAAACAAAAATATCCGAAATCTCCTACAAAATGATAGAAATAACTTAAAAATAACATTAGATGAAAAGAAAGAGAAAACAAGAAGAGAAGAAAAGAAAGAAAAGGCATATATGTGAAAACGGCATCTCCTCACGAAGATGCCGTTCCTTCTAAACTAACATTAACTTATATATCAACTATTCATCAAAACTATTATAAACCTAAAAATTATAATACTCTTATTCAGACTGAACCGGCAAGATGTTATCATCCTCATCATAGAAGAGAGGAGCCACCTTTACGCTGCGAAGCCAGGTTGTATCATTTGATGGCACGCAGTCGTGATGGAACAGATACCACTGTCCCTTGTACTCACAGATGCTATGATGGGTTGTCCAACCTACTACAGGCTCCAGGATAACACCCTTGTAAGTGAACGGACCATAAGGATTATCACCTACAGCATAGCAGAGATAATGAGTATCACCGGTAGAGTAGCTGAAGTAATACTTGTCCTTATACTTATGCATCCAGCTGGCCTCGAAGAAGCGATGTGGATCATCTGCTGGCAATACATTACCCTCTTCGTCAACGATGACAACAGGCTTTGGCATTTCAGCAAACTGCTGCACATCATCCGTCATCATGGCTACACGAGATGGCAATGGGTTCTCCTTGCCTTCAGGGAGATGCTCATCCTTCAGAGCCTTGTTGTCCTTATACCACTGAAGCTGACCGCCCCAGATACCACCGAAGTAGCAGTAAATCTTGCCATCATCATCCTTGAACACACAAGGGTCGATGCTGTATGACTTGCGGATAGGGTCGGCATTCGGAATGAAAGGACCTTCTGGCTTATCAGCTACAGCCACACCTAGATGGAACACACCATTATAATCCTTGGCAGAGAAGATGAGATAGTACTTGCCATCCTTCTCTACTACATCGTTGTCCCACATCTGCTTCTCAGCCCATGGCACATCCTTCACGTCGAGAATCACACCATGATCGGTTACCTCACCTTCCATCACGTCGTCCATAGAGAGAACATGATAGTCTTTCATCTGGAAGTGACCGCCATCATCGTCGAAACATTCGCCGCTATCCCAGTCATGAGATGGGTAAACATACAGGCGACCGTTAAACACATTGGCAGATGGGTCTGCCATATAATCCTTTGGGAACAAATATCTTGCTTTCATTGTTGTTTATTATTTTAAGAGATGTACAATATTATCTAAAGAAATTTTACTTAAAGAGATTGACGATTTCCTTCACCACTGGCTTCACCTCGTTGTTGCGGTCGATGAGCAGTGGATAGTTGGTTCTGCCAGGGATAGGCCAGCCATTCAACCAAGAGTGACCATCGTTGACACCCCAGAAGGTAACACGACTGATGACATCCTTGTGACGTTCTACAATCTTAAAGAGATCGAGATAACGCTGATTGAAGAGTTTCTGCGCCTTCTTGTCAAGTCCCTTCACGTATGGATTGTACTTCTTCTGAAGTTCAAACTTCTGACTGATTTCCGCTCCGCCGAATCCTTCCGGATTAGGAAGCATGTTCATATCCAACTCCGTCAGCATCACCTTCACGCCTTCACCAGCAAAAGCCTCGATGCTCTTCTCATACTCAGCATAGTCAGGATAATCAAAACCATTGTGGCTCTGCATACCTACTGCATCGATGCGGAGACCCTTCGCCTTCAAATCGCGAACCAGTTTGCAGATAGCCTCTCGCTTGGCTGGCTTCGAAGTAGAATAATCATTGTAGTAGAGTTCTACGTTAGGGTCAGCCTCATGCGCAAAGCGGAAAGCCAGTTCGATGAACTCCGGACCGATAATCTTATAATATAGAGACTTGCGGTAAGAGCCATCATCCTCGAAAGCCTCGTTCACAACGTCCCAACCCTTTACTCTACCTTTATAATGAGTAACCACATTCATAATATGGTTATACATTCTGCCGATAAGCACTTCACGGCTTACCAGATTACCCTTATCATCGGTAAACATCCACTTAGGTGGCTGAGAATGCCAAACCAGACAATGCCCGATCAAGGTCTTGCCGTTCTTCTCTGCCCAGTCGGCCAACTTATCGCCATCTGTGAAATCAAAGCGATTCACCTCCGGATGATTCTTCTCACCCTTCATACAGTTTTCGGCAACTACCTGGTTAAACTGTTTCTTCACTACTTCCTCACCTGCAGGGTCTTGTCCATCAGGCAAATCGGTATTAATGGCAGCACCTACCAGGAAGTACTTACCCATAGTTTCCTGGAATGTTGGGATTTGAGCTGCAGAGTTCGCTTTTTGAGCGAAAGCTGTTGAAGCAAGCATCAGCCCCAGTGCCAGAGTTGTGATCTTTTTCATATCTTATATCTATTTTTCTCGTTAATAATTATAGTCTCTAGTTTTCTTCCTTGTGTCGGGCCTCAATCTTCTTGTTGATGTCGTCGATAACCTCATCGGTCAACTCATATTTAGAGATGATGAACATCGCCAAACCCAGCAAGATGGCAGGAATCACACATACCAGCCAGCGGATACCCTCCTGTGCCAGAGGAGTCTGCTGCTCCAAATCGTTCATGAAGTAAGCACCGGCAGCATTACCAACCGACATCATGGCGAAGGCTGTAATGAAGAAGAGTGCCACGATACGGAGAGGACGGTTATGGAAGAATTCTGTCCACAGGTCACTCACCTTAACATTCTTGGTTTCCTTCTCGTCCATTACCACACGCTCCTTGGTTTGGGTAAAGCAGAATACCAGAAGGGCGAAACCTACCAGGGCAAAAATCAGCATGGCAACAAACCAAGCATTACTGTCGGTAGGAAGAGAGTTGCCCTCCTGAGCAGCTGCTGCCTGATAACCGGTCCATGCAAGAACTGCACCAGGAATAACACCACCCAAAGCCATACCTGCCTTATAGAAGATACCGGTCAGGGCATTGACGATGCCGGCAATACGCTTGCCGCTGGTATATTCTGCAAAAGAGATAACCTCTGGAATCAGAGCCCACATATATCCTGTAGCTACGATTACGCCTGTTGATTTGATGAACTGAGCGATATAAACCAGCGTGATATGATCCTTTACAGATCCCATCTTGCTGATGATATAAAGCATCGCCATACCCACGATAGCCACAGTAAGGAAGATGTAGAACATATTCTTCTTGCCCACCTTTTTCTTGATGGCAGGAACGAGTGGCATAAAGATGAAAGATGGCAAAGAGCCCAAACCCATGAAGAGTGCCATCTCGATAGGGAGATCCTTGGCTGCTGCGAGCATGGCTACCAGGATTGGAACACCTGCCGATACACAGAGTCCACCCACATTTGCCATGAACATACGTACAGAGGTAAGGATGGTTATCTCGTCTGTATCGCGAGTCAGCGAAGAGTTCAAGGCTCCGTAAGGCACATTGATCAATGTATAAAGCATAGACAAGCCTACGTATGTTACATAGGCATAGATGAGTTTGATGGTTTCTGTCTGTCCTTCCATACCATTCCAAAAACAGAGGATGGCAAGTACGGTGAGTGGCAAACCCGCCAGGACAAGATATGAACGATACTTACCCCAACGTGGATTATGCTTATCTACATAAGTTCCCACCAACGGGTCCCAGAGTACATCGACCAAGCGAACCACCAAGAACATGGTGGCAGCAACACCAGGATTAAGTCCATAGATGTCGGTGTAGAAGAACAACAGATACATGCAGATGGTCTGGTAGATGAGGTTTTGCGCCAAGTCGCCAGATCCGAATCCGATGCGTTGTAGCCAATTCAGTTTGTAGAATCCCTTAGATTCCTGTGTTACAGATGTCTGTTCCATTTTTATCCAATCATTAAGTTTACACCTTATTATATATAGGTGCATTTATAACATTTACTTCAATTTCTCTGCGGCAAACTTACCCATTGCCTCATATCCCTTAGGGTTGAGATGCAGCCAGTCGTCAGAATATTCTGCTTTCAGACGCTGAGGATCTTTCGGATCACGGGTCAGCTCATCGAAATCGATGACTCCATCAAAGGCACCGCTCTTTCTGATCCATTCGTTCACGGTCTGTCGCATCGCCTCATGCCAGAAAGAATACCATCCGTTGCCCTTGGTTGGGGTAATGGTTCCGCCATATACCTTGATGCCCTTTGCCTTGGCTTTTGCTATCAGCACCTTATAGCAGGCAATCAGGGTATCTGTTACATGTTCATAATTTCCTCCGCAGCAACCGATATCGTTGGTTCCCTCAAAGATGATGAGCTTATCCACACCTGCCTGTCCCAGGATATCACGGTCGAAACGCTTCATGGCTGGTTCGCTCAATCCGCCCTCCACTACGCAGTTGCCACCGATTCCGAGATTCAACACGCCGTATGGTTTCTCTGCATTCAGGGCATCCGAGAGGAAATCGGTCCAGCGGTTCTGATGGTTAGTAGTACTTCCACGGCCATCGGTAATAGAGTTTCCGAGGATAGCCACCACTGGGGTAGCCTTATCGGTCTTCACATCAATGGCAGAAAGATTGTACCAGTGATCCACCTCCTCGCCATCATCAAAACTCTTATCCATCGGTTTAGGAGTACGATGCAAACCGTTTACTATATAAGATGTGGTACGTGAACCACGATGGGATGTTGCATTCACTGGAGTCTGCTTGCCATAGTCGATGGTAATCGTGAGGCGCTGTCCACTCTTCAAGGCATATTTCAAATCATCTGAGAAGATAGCCTTGCCTGGAGCGATGGTTACATTCTTCTTGCCATTAAACTTGAGATACTTCACGGTCTTACCATTCACAAACCAGTTGCTGTTCTTATCGGTATCTGCAATATACACCGATTTGATTTCTACCGGCTCCTTACTCTGCTCGTTGCTGAGCTTCACTCTGAGTTCCTCTCCGCCAAAAGATACATGAACCACCTGTCGACAAGAACGGTTGCTCAAGCTTTCCTTAGGCATATCTCCTTTACCAGTCCATTCCACTGCAGTAGCCCAAGTTCCTTTCCATACCTTCTGGGCAAAAGCTACAGAACTTGACGTAGCCAGTACGAGCGCCAGCGATAAGATTTTGATTGCTTGTCTATTCATTGTTATTATGATGCCTTTAATGTTTCTATTGTTGTTGACGATGCAAATTTACTAATAAGTAATGAAATAACAGGTATTTAATAGTTACCATTACTTTTCTATTTGTTTCATACCTGCAAAAAGGGCGCAAAAAGATAAAGAAACAAAAAGAAATGAAACATTTTGTTGCATTAGAATTTGTTTCTTTCATTGTTTTTTGTTACTTTTGCAGCCGTAACAACCTATTTTAAACAAGAAAACGGACAGAAAATATGAAGCATATCAGACATTGCCTCACGGCACTCTTCGCTATCACCATCTCGCTCATGGTATGGGCTGACAGTGGTGAACTTTTCACATCGGGCAAACTGTCAAGTTCGCTTATCAACTGCATTGTGCAGGATAAATACGGATATATCTGGGTGGGAACCGAATACGGACTCAGCAAGTTCGACGGCTACCGCTTTACCAACTATCTGCACAACGAAGAAGATACAACCTCCATTACTGACAACATTATCTCCGACCTGCTGGTAGATAAGAAAGGTAACCTGTGGATAGGTTGTGCCAAGGGACTGATGCGCTATAATTATGAGACGAACAATTTCACCCGTCTCCAGTTTCCTGATGGCAGAAAGCCACGTATCTATTCTATGGTAGAAAGTCACAATGGCGATATCCTGCTGGGTACTGCAGGATATGGTCTCTATTCTGTAAAAGACAGAAATACCCAGAAAGGAACAGACGACCTTTTCACTATCAGACAGGAAAGGCAATACGCTGAGCGCAATTCTGATGTATTCTTTACCCATATCTACGAAGATAAGCATCATTATCTCTGGCAGAGTAGCCACCTTTCTATCTTCACCCGTTTCATCAAGAAACAAGGCAAGGTGCAGCGCAAAGACTTCAAATCGCCATGCGGAGCACCTGTGGCTTTCATCCAACATCGTCCACAGGCCATGCTCATCGTCTGCATGTATGGCATCGTCTATTATGATTACCGGACAGGCCGCATCGCTGATGCCGGCTACGACTTTGGCGGTTATCAGAATAATGTAACCATCAACAATGCTACCTTCGACCACGAAGGCAACCTCTATATCAGCACCTCTGAACATGGTGTTCTCATGATCAGAAAGGGAAGCAACAGGGTAGAACAGTTGGAGAACAGCAACAGCAGTTTCAATCTGGCTACCGCCTTCGTCAACGATATCATCGAAGATAAGGACAACAATCTCTGGATAGGCTGTTACAAGAAAGGTCTGTACCTGATCAACCAGCGCCATCAGGCTTTCAACAGCTGGAGTTTCTCTGCACAGAACTACATCATCGGCGGCAGCGTTTCATCTATAGCACAAGGCGAAAATGGTGAAACATGGTGTACGGTACAGAACTGTGGTGTGTTCTGTTTTGATGCTTCAGGCAAGATTATCGCCCATCCTCAGTCACCTGCCGGCACTGGTATTATCTATAAAGACCGACGTGGCGATTACTGGATCAGCAATGGCAGCGCACTCTACAGCTACAACCCTCATACAGGTACATACCAGCAGAAACTCACCTTTACCAGCGCCGGCATCTACTGTATGACTGACGATGCACAGGGCAACCTTTACATTTCTGTATACAGCAAAGGCCTATATATATATAATGTGGAAAGCGGCAAGGTTACTGTTCTGAATATGCAGCAAAGAGGCGATAAAGGATTTCTCTGCAACGACTGGGTGCGAAGCATGGCGCTCGATCATACAGGCCATTTATGGATAGGAACCTCTAATGGAGTTTCCTGTCTCAATACCAAAACGCTCAGTTTCAAGGATTTCGGATGGCTCAACATTCTGAAAGACAGACAGGCGAATGGTATCTGCGAAGGAAAGAACGGCGATATTATCATCGGTACCGAAGAAGGACTCTATCTGTTTGACAGAAAGAGCAATAAGATTTCAGACTTCCCTCATGCCGAAGCGTTGAAAGGCAAGCAGGTCTGCAGCATCATCAAAGACCAGAAGGGTGACTTGTGGGTAAGTACAACCATGGGCATCTGGCAGTACGAACAGAAGAACAGACAGTTTATCGGGCACATCAACGGCAACGGACTTACTACCCGTGAGTACGTGCTGGGCTCTTCCATGCATACCGCCAGCGATCTTATCGCCTTCGGAACCAGTGATGGTATCACAACCTTCTATCCTAACGTTGTCAGAGCCAAGAAGATGGAATTGGGAGATGTACATCTCACCAACTTCATCATCGACGGAAAGCCAATCAACTGTATGGTCAAAGACTTCAGCATTCCTTACTCCCAGAATTCATTCACTCTGGAGTTCTCGCTGCTCAACTACAGGAACACCGATAATATCAGTTTCCAATACCGCATCAACGACGGCAAATGGAACAGCACCAACGAGGGAGCCAATGCCGTAGCATTCAACAAGTTGAAACCGGGCGACTATACGCTGGAGGTGAGAGCTACCAGCAATGGCAGATATTCCAAGAATCCTACCATCATCAACATCAAGGTATGCGACCCTTGGTATGCATCACCCGAGGCATATCTCCTCTATATCCTGATCATAGCAAGCGTCATCCTGTATGTTATCTATACATACGAACGCCGCCGCAAGGCAGACCTGGAAGAGACCAAGATGCAGTTTCTCATCAATGCCACCCACGATATCCGCTCGCCGCTGACATTGATCATGGGACCGCTCAACAAGCTGAAAACAAGATTAACAGATGCCGAAAGCAAACAGGATATCGATACCATCAATCGCAATGCCCAGCGCCTCCTGCTTCTGGTAAACCAGATACTTGATGAGCGAAAGATAGACAAGAACCAGATGCATCTCCATTGCCAGGAAACTCCGCTCAAGGATTTCCTGCATGGCATCGTATCGCTCTACTGCTTCAATGCACAGGAGCGCAACATCACCCTTGAGCTCAAAGAAGACGAAAGCCTCAGCAGCGATAAAGGCAAGCTGAAGGTTTGGATAGACCGCATCAACTTTGACAAGGTTATCTCCAACCTGCTCTCCAATGCCATGAAGTATACCTTTGATGGCGGCGAGATTACTGTTATCATAGGTAAAGGCGAAAAAAATGCCACCATCAGGGTAGAAGATACAGGCATCGGACTGAAGGAAGAGAAGACCGACCGCCTCTTCGAACGTTTCTATCAGGGAAACAACAGCAGCGGTCTCCATATCGAAGGAACCGGTATCGGACTCAACCTCTGTAAGGCATTTGTAGAAATGCACGGAGGCAAGATCAAGGCCTACAACCGTACCGACGGCATCAAGGGTTCCTGCTTCGAAGTAAGCATTCCGCTGGGCAACAGCCATCTGCAGCCAGGCGAGATACTGGAAGAAGAAGACAAGAAGGAGATTACCAAAAAGAAAGTACAGGCCAACCGCAACTTCAATATCCTGATAGTTGACGATGACAGCGAGATTGCCCAATACATCAAGACAGAACTGAGCGACTGGTACCGCTTTGAGCGTGCCTGCAACGGCAAGGAGGGTTTGAAGATGCTGCTCACCGGCAAGTACGACCTCGTGATAAGCGATGTGATGATGCCGGAGATGGATGGAATCACGATGCTCAAGAACATCAAGAGCAACAGCAACATCAGCGATATTCCAGTCATCCTGCTCACCTCGAAGAGCGAGGTTGAACACCGGTTGGAGGGACTTCGCAGAGGAGCCGATGCCTTCCTGGCAAAGCCTTTCGACATGGAAGAGTTGCACATCCTTATCGACAACCTGGTGGATAATGTGCGACGCATCCGTGGCAAATACAGCGGAGCACAGGGCCAGAAGGCGAAGATTGAGCAGATTCAGGTAAAGGGCAACAACGATGCCCTGATGGAACGCGTGATGAAATATATCAACGCCCACCTTGCCGATCCCGACCTCAATGTAGAGAAACTTACCGAGAAGGTAGGTATCAGCCGTGCACAGCTCCACCGTAAACTAAAGGAGATTGCTGGTGTTTCTGCCGGAGAATTTATCCGTAACCTCCGACTGGAACAGGCGGCACGACTCATCGAAGAGGGGCAGATTAATATCACGCAGGTAGCCTACTCTGTAGGTTTCAACAACCAGACCCACTTCTCTACAGTGTTCAAGAAACACTATGGCATGTCGCCTAGCGAATATGCTGAAACAAAAAGAAAAGAGAAATAAACAACAAATAAAAGAGAATAAGGTATTTTTTCGTATCTTTGCAGCAGAAACAACAATAATACAAATTAACAATCTGCAAAGATATGAAGAAATACCTTATTTTATTAATTACGGTACTTACATCACTCCATGTTTCTGCACAGAGTGATGGTTCACAGTTATGGCTAGGAAAGCAGTATGCTAACTCATGCCAAGTCATCTCACAGTTGCCTAATGATGCAACAGCCAAGATTGCCAAGCAGGAGTTAGAAAACAACTGGCGTGGCAAGAATGTTGAGCTCAAGATAGACAAGAGTCTCAATCTGGGCGAGGGCTATAACATCTACGCCCGTCCTGCCCAGCAAGGCGACAACATTCAGTACGAAGCAACTATCACCGCCAGCAATCCTATCGGTTTGCTCTATGGTGCCTACGAGTTAATTCGACTTCAGAACACCGATGCCTACAACACAGGTAGCGGTAATCAGCAGAACTTCAGCAAAGCTATTGATGAGACCGAGAAGCCACAAGTGGGTCTCCGCATTCTTAACCATTGGGATAATCTCGATGGCAGCATCGAACGTGGCTACGCCGGAAAGAGCATCTTCAAATGGGAAGAAATCAAACTCGGCAAAAACGGTAAGGGCGGCAGCATCAGCAAGAGTCTGCACGACCGTCTCATCACCTATGCCCGTGCCAACGCCTCTTTGGGCATCAACGGCAGCGTACTGAACAATGTAAACGCATCGCCAAAGATGATGACTGCAGAATATATTAATAAGGTGAAGGTCATCGCCAACATCCTGCGTCCTTATGGCATCCGGGTATACCTCAGCATCAACTTCGCTTCGCCTATGGCTTTAGGCTACACCAAGACTGCCGACCCACTGGATAAGAAGGTTCAGCAGTGGTGGCAGAAGAAGGCAAAGGAGATATATGCTACCATCCCAGACTTTGGCGGTTTCCTCGTAAAAGCCAATTCTGAAGGACAGCCTGGTCCTGGCGACTACCACCGCACACATGCCGATGGAGCCAACATGCTTGCCGATGCCGTCAAACCATACGGAGGCATCATCATGTGGCGAAGCTTTGTATATGGTGCCAACCATAAAGGTGAAGACCGTGTGAAACAGGCTGTGAGCGAATTTAAGGGAATGGACGGAAAGTTCCGCGACAACGTCATCTTGCAGTCTAAGAATGGTCCGCTCGACTTCCAGCCACGTGAGCCATACGCTCCTATCTTCGACAACATCAAACAGACTCCACAGATAGCAGAACTTCAGATTACCCAGGAATATCTTGGTCAGTCGAAGCACCTCACCTATCTCGCTCCTATGTGGAAGGAATTCTTTGGCTTTGTTAATCCAGACAGACTGGTTGGAATCTCAGGTGTAGCCAATATCGGTGATGATGCCAACTGGTGCGGTCATCCGTTCTCACAGGCTAACTGGTATGCTTTCGGCAGATTGGCATGGAATCCTTCGCTTACAGCTGAAGAGATTGCTCACGAATGGCTCGTACAGACCTACGAAAACCAGGACGAGAAATTTACCAAGCCGGTAGAGATGATGATGATGACTTCGCGCGAAGCTTGCGTCAACTATATGATGCCTTTGGGTTTGCACCACATCTTCAAGTTCGACCACCACTACGGTCCGGAGCCAGATGGTTTCATCGCAAGTTATCCTTTGGAATGGTGTCCGGTCTATTATCACAAGGCTGATGCTCAGGGTATAGGTTTCGACCGTTCATCCAAGGGCACAGATGCTGTCGGTCAGTACCCAGAACCATATCGCAGTCTGTATGATAACATCGAGACCTGTCCTGAGGAATACCTTCTCTGGTTCCATCATGTGCCTTGGACTTACAAGATGAAATCAGGCAGCACCCTCTGGCAGGAACTCTGTATGAAGTACAACATGGGTGTGGCGATGGTAGAAGTTTACCGCGACTTCTGGCATACCTCAGCCAAGCAGTATATGAAGGGGCATGAGCAGGAATGGCAACATACAGACTCTTTGCTCAATGTACAGTTGGAGAATGCAAAGGAATGGCGCAATACCTGTCTCAAGTATTTTCAAACCTTTTCTAAAATGAAGATCTATGAATAAGAACAATGTTTCTTCTACCGTAGACAAGTAATTAAAGAGGAAAATTCATGAAAATCTGTCGTAATCTCACTTTTTTATCGAGATTACGACAGATTTCTCGATTTAAGCCCCTAAAAGTCCTTAGGAAAATGTGATGAATATACTTAAAAGTCCTTAGGAAAATGTGATTTTCCTTGCGTAATTCACTGTTTATTAGCACCTTTGCCAAAACATATTTTTTAGCGTATGGAAAGACTACTTATATCCCAATTGTTAAAATGGAAAGACAGTCACGGAAGAAAGCCACTCATACAGGAAGGTGCAAGACAAGTTGGTTCGCACCAGTCTCTTGCCATACGAGAGAAATAACAGTTCAAAAACCATCAACATCCCCCTCTATATGCTCTTTGTTCTAGCCAAAGAATTAAAGGCAGAAAGTTAGTATTTCAGCGAAAGCGGCAGTTTTTGACAAAACTGCCGCTTTCGCTTGTTTTTCATAAGCAAAAGTGTATAAAAACCGCATATTTATAACAAAATATCGAGCAAAGTGCAATTTTTCTAGAAAAAAGTTTGGTGATTTCCTAAAAAATGCTTAATTTTGCAGCCGATTAAAAATATTATTAAAATTTAGTGAAGTTTGAGATACTTCCTTATATATAATAAGGTATGACAACATACCCACCCCCACCAGTTCGGGATAAGAGTTAGAGACAAGAAATGAGCCCCCACGCTCAATAAAAGTTGGGAGAATATGTAGTGAGAAAGAAATATAAAACATTATATATTTATTAATTAATTAAACGAGAGAGATTTATGGAAAAAAGACTCATGACAGTAGTTGCAGGTCTTGCTCTTAGCACGAGCATGGCTTTTGCACAAAGTCAAATCTCTGGTCACGTAACCTCTTCTGAGGATGGCAGCCCTGTTATCGGTGCTTCTATCAAGGTTGCGGGCACTAACACAGGTACAGTTACCGATATTGACGGTAACTTCTCATTGAACGCTCCTGCCGGAGCCAAGTTGGAGATTACATACATCGGTATGCAGTCTAAGACAGCCAAGGCTTCTTCTGACATGAAGATTGTTTTGGATGCAGACAATCATTCTCTGGCTGATGTCGTTGTTGTGGCATATGGTACAGCTAAGCGCCAATCTATTACAGGTTCTGTAACTGCTGTTGATTCTAAGGAAATCGAGAACCGTATCACTACTTCTGTAACAGGTGCGCTCGAAGGTGCTGCTCCTGGTGTACAGGTTAATAGCTCATACGGTGAGCCAGGTAAGGCTCCAACTATCCACATCCGTGGTGTCGGAACCTTGGTAAAGGATGCTGACCAGCCTCTTTATGTAGTAGATGGCGCAGCTTTCGATGGTAACATCTCTGAGTTGAACCCTAATGATATCGAGAGCATGTCTGTATTGAAGGATGCAGCTTCTGCTGCCCTTTATGGTAACCGTGCTGCCAATGGTGTCATCCTGATTACTACCAAGCGTGCAAAGTATGGCATCAAGCCTACTATCAATCTCCAGATCAACAATGGTGTTTACACTCGTGGTATCGGTGAGTATGAGCGCCTGAATGCTGACCAGTGGATGGAGGCATCTTGGTTGGCAATGAAGAACTACGCCATGTCGGGAAAGATGAATCTGGATGCTGCTGCGGCTGCTCAATATGCTACAACTCACTTGATTAGCGACTATGTAAAGCGAAATATCTACAATGCAAAGAATGATGCTCTGTTTGATGCAAACGGCAAGCTGATTGCTTCTCGCCTCTCTGGTTATGACGACCTCGATTGGCAGGATGGTGTTGAGCGTACAGGTCATCGTCAGGAGTACAACGTCTCTGGTGCTATAAGTGGCGAGAAGTTCAATGTTTATGCTTCTGCCGGTTACTTGAACGAGAAGGGTTATACCAAGAACTCTGCTTTCGAGCGTTTCACTGGTCGTATCAACTCTAAGTTCACTCCAAGCAAGTGGTTCGAGGCTGGTATCAACTTGAGTGCCAATGTATCTAATCGTCAGTTTAATGACAACGCTTCTGGTAATGCTTATGCTAACCCATTCTATACCACCCGTTACATGGCGCCTGTGTATCCTATGTATATGCATAATGCAGATGGCAGCTATGCGCTTGATGAGAATGGAGAGAAGCAGTTTGATGTAACCTCTGAGTACCTCTCTAACCGTAACATCGCATACGAGATGGTTGCTGACAAGGATAAGACCCGTCGTGCAGTAATCGACGCACAGGTTTATGGTAAGATTAATCTGCCATACAACTTCTCTGTGATGGTAAAGGCTAATGGTAATAACAGTACATCTAACCGCCAGACCTATAATAACCCTAACATTGGTGATGGTGCAGCAAACAATGGTCGTTTGTCCAGCCATGCATACCAGTATGCTACCTATACAGCCCAGGAGTTGCTGACATGGAATCAGACCTACGGTAAGCACAACGTAGATGTTCTTGCAGGTCATGAGAACTATAGCTGGGAGAGAAAGCTGACCCGTGGTATGAATACCAATATGGCTGTATCAGGCAACTTGGTGATGGGTAACTTCCTGACAAACTCATACTTCGATGGATTTAATGATGTAGATAAGACTGAGTCTTATTTGGGTCGTATCCGCTACAACTATGACGAGAAATACTTCGCAGACTTCTCATACCGCCGTGATGGTTCTTCCCGTTTTGCAAAGGATGCCCGCTGGGGTGATTTCTATTCATTCGGTTTGAACTGGAATGCCAAGAAAGAGAATTTCCTGCAGAATGTAGAATGGTTGAACGACTTGCGTGTACGTGCTTCTTATGGTGAGGTAGGTAACAATGCCGGTGTAAGCCTCTATGCTTATCAGGCTCTCTATGAGATTGACAAGAATGGTGGTAACACAGCCTTGATCAAGCAAACTTTGGCTGCTTCAAACATTAAGTGGGAGACAACTCAGACCGTTGATTTCGGTGTTGAGGGTAGATTGTTCGACCGTTTGAACTTCAGCATCGGTTACTTCGACAAGCGTTCTAAAGATCTTCTCTTCGAGGTTCGTTTGCCATATTCAGCAGGTTCATACCCTCATAATCCGGATATGTCTAATATGTCTCAGTATCAGAATATTGGTACCATTTCGAACCGTGGATTTGAAATCGCCTTGAGTGGTGAAATTATAAAGAACAAGGATTGGAACTGGACTGTTTCTGCAGATGCTACAACCTTGAAGAATAAGGTAATCAAGTTGCCTGGAGGTAAGGATATTCTTCATGGCGTACAGAAGTATTCTGAGGGACACTCTGCATATGAGTTCTTTACCTATCACTTCGCAGGTGTTGACCAGATGACAGGTAATTCTTTGTATGATATTGCCGATGACAAAGTTGAGGCAGCTAAGGCTGATGGTACACTTGTAACCATTAATGGCAAGAACTATACAACAGAGACAGCCAATGCTGAGCGTAAATGGGCTGGTACAGCTCTCCCATCTGTATATGGTTCATTCGGTACAAACCTCCGTTGGAAGGACTTGAGCCTCGGTGTATTGTTTACCTATAGCTTGGGTGGCAAGGTTTTCGATGCTTCTTACATGAGATTGATGAGCACAGCTTCTGCTTCATCAGCATCAGCTAACCATAAGGACATCCTGAAGTCTTGGAACGGTGTGCCTGAGGGAATGACAGAGACATCTCCAAACCGTCTCGATCCTAATGGAATTCCTGTCATCGACTTCAACCGCAGTACCTACAACAACGATACAAGTGACCGCTGGTTGACAAGCGCAGATTATCTCATCTTCAAGAATATCAACCTGAGTTACAACTTGCCAAAGGCATGGATCCAGAGTATGGGTATCCAGGGCTTGCAGGTTAAGGCTGGTGCAGAGAACCTGTTCACACTTACAGCCCGTAAGGGTATGAACCCTCAGTACAGCTTCAGTGGTAGTTCTGATGATACATACGTAAGTGCACGCGTATTCAACTTCGGTTTGTCTGTAACATTCTAAGGGAATAATAAAATAAAGAGAAAATAAAATGAAAAATTATATAAATAAGATATTCGGTTGCGCTATTTTAGCTTCTGCAACAATGCTGGCATCTTGTGGCAGCGATTATCTCGAAACCAAACCGACAAGTTCTGTTGGTTCAGAGGATGCGGTAGCAACAACAGAGATGGCTTACAAGGCTTTGAATGGTATCGCTCGTTGCCAGACTACTCAGCATTATGCTTTCACACAGGGCTTTGCTGGTGAGAATGCAATTATGCGTCTTTATGAGAACTTGCCAAGCCAGAATTATAATTATAATGCCTATGCATCTGGTTGGGCACCTATCCATAATCAGCAGTTCCATAATAGAACAAATACTATCTATGATGGATATGCTTGGTATTATTATTACCAGCTCATCGGTCAGGCTAACACTATCATTACCCGTATTGATGCAGCAGCAGGAAGCGAGTCTGACAAGAAGTTTATCAAGGCTTCAGCCTTGGCTTTCCGTGCTTACAGCTACGAGAAGTTGATTCACTACTACTGCTATCGTTGGCAGGACAGTAACAATGGTGCTTCACAGGGCGTGGTTCTTCGTCTTGATGAATCTACAGGCGATGCTCCATACGCAACATTGGCAGAAACCGTAGATCAGATTTACAAGGATTGCCAGGAAGCGATTACCTTGTTTGGCGAAAGTGGCATCGACCGTCCTGCTTCTGAGGTTTGGATTCCTAATGCAAACGTTGCTCATGCAGTTTATGCACGTGCAGCTTTGTTTCGCCAGGATTACCAGACAGCTCTTGATCAGGCTAAGCTTGCTAAGCAGGGTTATCCATTGATGAGCAATGCTGATTATAAGGCTGGTTTCTGTGAGCCAACATCAGAGTGGATTATGGGTAGCTATGGTGATGCTTCTGAAAATAACTGGTATTGGTCTTATGGTACACAGGGTGCTTGTAATGGTCACTATGCAACAGCAGAAGGTATGACTACAGGTGCTGGAACCATCGGCCATGAGTTGATTTCCCGTATTCCTAACAATGATGCCCGCAAGCAGAACTTCCTGACAGAGGATAAGTTCCCTAACCTTGACCTCTCTAAGGAGTCTGAGACTTACTATACATTTGGTATTCTTGGAATGGAGGATGATGACATCTATGCACAAGCAGATTCCATCGTAAAGGCTCATGCAGTAAAAGGATTAAATGCACCTTATCAGGCTGGTATCTACTATCTGGATGCAAACTTGAAGTTCTTTGTAACCGACCAGCCAGGTGTCAGCTACTTGCCATTCATCCGCTCTAGTGAGATGGTATTGATTGAGGCTGAGGCAAATTATTTCTTGCATCATGAAGCAGAAGCTCAGGCTGCATTGGTTGAACTGAATGCTACTTCTGGTCGTAACCCAGAATATACCTGCACCAAGACTGGAGAGGAGCTTCTTTCAGAGATTCAGGACTATCGTTGTCTTGAGCTTTGGGGTGAGGGCTTCGAGTGGAGCGACTTCAAGCGTTGGAACAAGGCTGTAGTTCGAAAGACTTTTAAAGAAGGTGGTAATGCACATTCGACTGTTGCTATCACCATCAATCCTGAGGATGGTAACAAGTGGACATGGGGCGTTCCTCTGAACGAGACCGACTACAATGCTGATGCAACTGCTCCGGAGATTAACTAATCAAATCTTTCGGAATAGTATAATATAATAAGGTGTATCCTTATTGCTCAACACAATGGGCAAAGGGATACACCTTTTTCTTTTTATCTCTCTCAAACATTTTCGACCTGTATGGTTGAAATAGTTTTATATTTCCTCGCAAGCCACCATTTCCGCTCCGCGGTAGATAACCACCAGCTTGTGGAGCTTTGTAGTCTTTACTGCCTCTCTGACCATATCACTGTCCGCATAGCGAGAGATTTGAGCTGAAGCCTCCTCGAAGAGCTTTTTTACTTGCTCATCTGTGGTTTGGCTCTTGCAATATTTCAACTCGATGATATATGAATCTACCATGTCCTTGTAGATGTCACAGAGCGGAGAGAGGAAAATGTCGGCATAGCCGCCGTCATTGTCCAGCTCAGAGATAGGGCGATAGAACTTGTTCTGGCTTGTCATCGCCAAGGTGAAGCCATGAACGAAAGCCTCTCCCTTCTGCTTGTCTCGCTGGGAGGAGTACTTCTTCAGGCAGTCGGCGATATACTCAAAGTATGGCTTGAATTGTCCATCGTATGCCAGTTTGCTCTCCAGTTTACCCTTGCTATATCTATCATATACCAAGTCGTTCTCCTTGTAGGTGTCGAGCAGGTAGGTGTACATCTGGTCTCGCACCACCTCATTCGGGACGATGAACTTGGTCTCACCCTTGTATGTTCCGTCTATCGTCACCATGCCGAAATAGAACAGCAGGCTGAGGAAGTTGTCTGGGTCGGGGTCGTTGATTCGCTCGGCAGGGAAGTTCTCGTTGAGCGTGCCTATCACGAATCCCTGGGTTACCAACTGCTGGATGATGCTGGCATCGTGGGCGAACTCCTTGTCGTGGCGGATGAGCATTCGCAACTTGTCATAGTCGATACGGATGTTGGTCTCTACCATGGAGTCGGGGATGTCGTACTCATTATCTATATAGTTGCTAATGAAATTGAGTACCATCACGGAGTTGTACATCGTGGTCTTGCCATAGCTCTTGACGGCAAAGCAATAGTTGTCGTACCAAGGCTTCATCACCTTGATCAGCTCATCGGTGGTGTGATTGAACGGCAGGACGCTGCGGTAATAATCCAGCATCTCTCTCACTTCTTCTTCCGTGAAGCCCGTCATCTCATTGAATTTTGGGCTTAGCGAGTAGTTGGTTCCGATGTTGAATCCGCTGGTCAGGTCGTCCATGGTCACAGGGCTTACTCCCGTGACGAACACTCTGCCCAGAGTATTGCCAGCCGCACCCTTGATGGTGTTGAAGAACTGGCGCAAGTATCCCTCTCCGTGGGTCTGGTTGCGATACCTCACGAGATGCTCCTCATGGGCGAGAATCATGTTGGTGAAGTTGTCGTACTCATCGATGAAGAGATAAATCTTCTTCCCCACCTCCTGGCATTTCTGGCAAAGAAACCTCAACTTGGATACTGCATCAGGCTCCTGTTGCAATCCTTCCTTGGTACCAGCAGGAAGAATATGTGCATAGATGTCGCAGAAGAAATTGAATACAAGGCGACAATGGTTGTCCAGTCCATCCTTATAATCATCCAATCCTGCTGCCACTTCGGCAAAATTGAGGTGGATGATGAGATATGTATTATGCTCTGGTGTAGGATTCTGCCCGATGTATAGCTTGCCAAAGATTTCATCAAACTTGTCTTTCTTGTTGATGTCATAGTAATTCTCAAGCATGGAGAGGGTAAGTGTCTTGCCGAAACGGCGAGGGCGAATATAGAAGAAATACTTGTTGGATTCTTCTATTTGCTCTATGAAAGGAGTCTTGTCCACATAGTAACAATCCTCTTTTATGACATCCTCAAAATTCTGCATGCCGTATGGTATGCGCTTGCGATAAATGCGCTTTGGTCTTACTATCATAACTCAGTTTGATTATTCGTTTTTGAATCTGATGGCAAAGATAATACTTTATCTCCTAATCTCCAAAACTTTTCCCGAAAAACTTCTAACACGATGCAGCAAAAATTACGTCCCGACGTAGTATTTCCTACGTCCCAACGTAGCTACAGATACGTTCCGACGTAATTTTTCGAAAAGATCTTTGGTATATTCCATTTTAATTCTTCTATAAAAACTCCAGCAGTTATAGGTGCCGTTATAGATTTAGGTTATTGTTTCGATTTATGCCTCTACTTAAAATTTATGGCACATGTGCCACTTTTTTTAAGTGCAAAGATATGTGAAAGTAGAGTTCTAACCAAAAATTTTTAGATTTATTATACTAAAAAGGTGTGCCTACCAGCTGCGCGAATTCAACAAGGTGGCTGAGCAAGCATAATAATGCGGCTGAATAAGCGTAACGAGACGGCTCATCTGGCACAAGGATACGACTGCGCTGGGGCAAAGATATAGATTAGGAGGTTCAAGCAGTCGGTATCTGAGGTTCAGAGAGACTGTATCTGAGGTTCAAGCAGACTGCTTCTTGATGATTTCCACTAGGCTCGGCAGCTCTGCTGAGCCTAGTCAGCAGCTCTGCCGACTGCAGTCAGCAGGTCTGCCGAGCCTAGTGACAACACCTTTTTATCATACAACTACACACTCTTTAGTCGTACGACTGTATACCCTTTAGTTGTACAACCATAAGCCTACTGTTGTACAAGTATAAACTCATTGACAGTACAATAGTAGTTTTACAACTCAAACATTTTCCCAAAAATCCTTGCTTCTTTCAAAAGAAAAGCGTAACTTTGCAACCGAATATTAATTTTAGGAGGAAATCTATATGGAAGAGCTAAAAGATAAATACATTCGATTCGATTGGGCAATCAAACGATTGCTTCGTCAGAAGGCTAACTTTGGAGTACTTGAGGGATTCCTTACTGTGTTTATCGGTGAGCCTATCAAGATTATCGACATATTGGAAAGCGAGGGTAATCAACAGGAAGCCGACGACAAGTTTAACAGAGTTGACATCAAGGCGAAAAATAGCAAAGGGGACATCATCATCGTGGAGATACAGAACACAAGTGAGCTGTATTATCTGGAGCGCGTACTCTATGGGGTGGCAAAGGCTATTACCGAGCATATCAATCTCGGCAACACCTACAAAGAAGTAAAAAAGGTATATTCCATTAGTATACTTTATTTTGACCTTGGCAAAGGGTCGGACTATATCTATGTAGGACAAAACAATTTTATCGGCCTGCATACGCAAGACCAACTCATCATCAGTACCAAGGAGAAAGATACAATCGTGAGAAAGTCGCCTGCCGAAATATTCCCAACCTATATGCTAGTGCGCGTAAATGAGTTCAACAAGGTTGCCAAGTCTCCATTGGAGGAATGGGTTGATTACCTCAAAAACGGAGTCATCAATCCTGACACGAAAGCACCAGGATTGCAAGAAGCTCGCGAGAAGCTGAAATACTACTCTATGTCGAATGCCGAACGGCACGCCTACGATGAACATGTCAATGCCATCATGATTCAAAATGACGTTCTTGGAAACGCTAGATTAGAAGGGCATGCAGAAGGCAGAGCGGAAGGTAGAGCAGAAGGTAAAACTGAAGAAAAAAATGCCATCGCCCTAAAAATGCGTCAAGCTGGTCTGCCTATAGAGCAAATCATGCAATTCACAGGGCTATCGGAAGAAAATATCAAATCATTATAAACAGAATTGGTCGGTGCCTCTAATGGCATCGACCCTTTTTATGAGATAATGCATAACGAGACGGCTCATCGGGCGCAAGGATTATAATTAAAAAATACAACAAGGTGAAAAGATTTATAATGATACTATGCTTCATCTGCACATACACACTACAGATGGCGGCACAAACATGGATTGGAACTTGGGCTACGGCACCGCAGACTGTGGTGAAAGCGTTTATGCCCTATAATAACAACATGACAAACCGTTCGGTTCGCCAGATAGTAAAAGTAAGCGTGGGAGGCGACGTGATAAGACTGAAACTGAGCAATATCTACTCGATGCAACCCGTAGTGATACGCTCCATCTATATCGCCCACGCCAAAGACTCCTTCAAGATTGATGCCAAATCGGCTCAATACTTCAAGTTCGGCAACAGCTACAAGGCTACTATCCCTGCCGGAAGACAGATAGTGAGCGATGCGCTGAAGTTCAATCTCAAGAACCTGGAGCGCGTTGCCATCACCATCAACTACACCTCGGCTCCCGATGTGCCTACCGTCCACATGGGCTCACGTACCACCTCTTATATCATGAAGGGAGTAACCAATGCCCACTCCAACTTCGAAAAGGCTTTCCGCGAGAACCACTGGTACAACATCAGCGGCATCGATGTGTATACTATGAGCACCAACATGAGTGCCATCGCCATCATGGGCAATTCCATCACCGACGGCAAATGTTCTACGGATAATGCCCAGAACCGGTGGCCGGATGTTATGTCGGAGATGCTGCAGCTGAAACATAAGATAACCAACCAGGGTGTACTGAACCTGGGCATCGGCAACAACCGCGTAACCGTGCCGGGCGGTTTCGGGGCACTCGCCAAGGAACGCTTCGACCGAGACATTCTGATGCAGAGCGGCGTAAAGAAGGTAATTATCTTTGAAGGCATCAACGACATAGGTGCTGCCAAGAGCGGCAACAGCGAGACGGTAGCCCGCCAGATTATAGAGAGCATACAGGGAATGATGAGGAAGGCGAAGGCCCGGAAGATGAAAGTTTATCTGGGCACCATCACGCCTTTCAAGGGTGCCTGCTACTACAGCCATTTCCACGAAGCAGCCCGACTCTATGTAAACGACTGGATTCGAAGTCAGGCAAAGAAAGCAGATGGCATTCTAGACTTCGCCAAGCTGCTTCAAGACCCGAATGATGACAGAAGGATGAAGCGGGAATATGCCAGCAACGACTGGCTCCACCCGAATCCTGCAGGCTACAAGGCGATGGGAATCTATGCTGCCGACATTATCAAATAAAAAAGCCGCCCTATTACAGGCGGCTTTTAATATATATAATAAGATGTTTTACTTCAAGACAATCTTGCAATCGTCCAGGCTCTCTACGGTAGCGAGCGCCTCATAACGGATTCCCTCCTTGCGTAGGAAGTCACCACCATGCTGGAAAGCCTTCTCGATGATGAAACCCATCGCCTCAATCTTGGCACCAGCCTTCTCGCAAAGGTCCATCACGCCCTTAGACGCATTACCATTGGCAAGGAAGTCATCGATAAAGATAACATGGTCCTCAGGAGTAAGATAACTGTTGCTCACACAAACCGTATAATCGCGGTCCTTTGTAAAAGAGTGAACCACAGAGGTAATCATACCCTCCATAGTCTTAGGCTGCTTTTTCTTCACAAATACAACAGGAAGATTGGTCAGATAACCTACCATGATGGCAGGCGCGATGCCCGAAGCCTCAATAGTAACAATCTTGTTGTACTTGATATCCTTGAAAAGGCGCACGAATTCCTTAGCTAAGTCCATCATCAGAATAGGGTCCATCTGATGGTTTACAAAGCTGTCTACTTTTAAGATTCCACCAGGAAAGCATCTGCCCTCCTGCATAATTCTTTCTTTCAGTAAATCCATTATGACTTGAACTTTAATATGATTATTGGGTGCAAAATTACTACTTTTTTCGTAAACAAGGAAGTTTATCGCCCAATAATTTTGTTTTGTCTGCAATTTAGCGTAATTTTGCAGCAGAAATGAATAAGATGTTCAGGGAGCATGATATGATACCCCCTATAAAACTATAAGAATATGAATCCATATATCAAACAATTCCCCGACCTCATGGCGGGCAAGAAAATCATGTATGTTCACGGTTTCCTCTCTTCTGCACAGAGCGGCACCGTAAAGATGTTGCAGGAACTGATGCCGAATGCCACCCTCCTGGCTGAAGACATCCCGGTACATCCGGAAGAGGGCATAGAGATGCTGCAGAAGATGGCGGAGACTGAGAAGCCCGACCTCATCATCGGTACCTCGATGGGAGGCATGTATACCGAACTACTGAAAGGATTCGACCGCATCCTCGTAAACCCTGCCTTCGAGATGGGCAATACGATGAGCAGCATGACCGGCAAGCAGGAATTCCAGAACCCGAGAAAGGACGGAGTGAACGAACTGATGGTTAACAAAGGCCTCATCAAGGAATACCGTGACTTTACCGAGCGTTGCTTCCAGGACATTACTCCCGAGGAGCAGCAACGTGTTTACGGTCTCTTCGGAGATGCTGATCCGCTGGTCCATACCTTCGACCTCTTCCATGAGCACTATCCGCTCGCCATCCCATTCCATGGCGAGCACCGACTTATCGACAAGGTAGCATTCCACTATCTCTGTCCGGTAATCCGCTGGATTGACGACAAGCAGAACGGCAAGGAGCGCCCTATCGTATACATCGACTTCGATGCCCTGCACGACAGTTACATGAAGGCAACCAGCTCGATGCACAAGGCTTACGAAATGCTGATAGAGCATTACAACGTATATATCGTAGCCCCAGCGCCAACCAACGACCATGAATACATGGCGAAGGTACAGACTTGGGTGGAGGAATACCTCTCTACCCCAGCCTACAACCACATCATCTTCTGCAACCAGAAGAACCTGCTCTACGGCGATTACTTCATCGACCCTAGCCCATGCGATGGTTTCATGGGTACGACGATAGAATACGGCAGCGATGAATTCAAGACCTTCGAAGAAATCATCACCTTCTTCGAAAGACTGGGAGGACAGTGATTTAGTTAATAGTTTATAGCAAAAAAGGTGCAACTCACTTTCTTACTTGTGAGTTGCACCTTTTTATCTATAAATATCTTTGATTCTTATGCCTTATCCAGATTCTTCGGCAACACGAGGTTCAGGATAACGGCGAGCAGGAAGACTACTGCCACACAGTTATCTGCAAAAACGGTGCGTACAATCTCTGGGAAGATGTTGAACATACCTGTTGCAGATGTGAATCCGAGACCTACGCTGAGCGAGAGGCTCACGATGACCATGTTGCGCTGAGAGAAGCCGGTACGCGCCATCATGCCGAAACCGGCAAAGAGGATGCTACCGAACATCATGATGGTACAGCCGCCCAATACTGCCTGAGGAATCGTAGTCAATACATAACCGATAGCTGGGAAGATACCACCGATAATCATGATAATGGCACCCATGGCAATAGTAAAGCGGTTCACCACTCCCGACATCGCTGCCAAACCCACATTCTGGCTGAAAGAAGTGATAGGAGTACAACCGAAAAGACCGGAAACCGAACTGACGAAACCATCGCAGCAGACTGCCGCACCCATCTCCTTGGTCTTAGGATCACGCTTCAACGCACTGTTGCAGAGCGCAGAAGTATCACCAATCGTCTCTGTGGCAGAAACCAGATATACTGCTACCACCGAGAGAATAGCACCGATATTGAATTCAGGAGTGAATGGAAGAAGCTTTGGCAAAGCTACGATAGAGAGACCAGAAAGTCCGCTGAAATCTATCATTCCCATAAACAGCGCCAGAATGTAACCTACCAGCAGTCCTACCAATACAGAGAGTGAACGCAAGAAACCCTTGACGAAAATCTGACAAAGCAGACAAGCCAGCAAAGTGACAGAACCCACAACCCAGTTGTTCATGCTACCGAAATCAGCAGCACCCTGACCACCCGCAAAAGAGTTGGCACCAACAGGAAGGAGCGAGAAACCAATGGCTGTTACCACGGTAGCGGCTACTACAGGCGGAATGAGCTTGATCCAATACTTGGCGAAAAGTCCGAGTGTTCCTTCTACCAGACCACCAATGATGACAGCGCCTATCAAAGTACCCATACCATGAGCACCGGCAATGGCGATGGCGAGCGAAAGGAAGGTGAAGGAGATACCCATCACGATAGGAAGGCGAGAACCGATACGCCATACCGGATAAAGCTGCACCAAGGTACCGATACCGGCGATGACCATACAGTTCTGGATAAGCACGGCGCTCACCGAACTGTCCAAACCTATCGCACCAGCGAGAATCATGATTGGCGCAATATTGCTAACAAACATCGCCAGCACATGCTGAAGACCAAATGGGAGTGCTTTACCTACGGGCACTCTGCCGTCTAATTTGTAGAGATTTTCTATTGACTGTTCCATTGTCGTCATAATAATTAGAGAAATTCCATTATCCATCAATTCAGGGTCTTTTCTGAATTTGGCGACAAAATTACAAAGAAAATCTGAGAAATCGTTCCTTTTCTCCATTTTTCTCTATCCCGCATGATAGAATACAAGAAGAATCTACGAAAAAAGGAAGGCTGCTGTTCATATTCCGTGCAACCTTCCCTTTTTATCTTATTAATTAATACTCCGTCTTTTCCGCATTTTCCTCCCACATGCGGAAAGCACCGAGCGCCTCATCGCGCATCAGGGCAATCATCGGCTTGTGGCGGTCTTCTATCTTGCGGTCTATCTCCTCGTAGATAAACTCATCATCGAAACCTATCTTTGCCGCATCCTTCCGGTCGTTGGCATAATAGATACGGTCGAGATGTGCCCAATAGATGGCACCCAGGCACATCGGGCAAGGCTCGCAGGAGGTATAGATCTCGCAACCTTCCAGATTGAAGGTCTTCAATTTGCGGGTAGCCTGTCGGATACAGTTCACTTCGGCATGAGCCGTAGGGTCGAGGTCGATGGTTACACTGTTGGAAGCCTCAGCGATGATAATACCATCCTTGGCAATCACAGCACCAAAAGGTCCGCCACCCGTCTTCACGCTATTCTTTGAGAGCTCAATGGCTCTATGCATCAATTCTTCCTTTGTCATTGCTTAATATTTTTAGATTAATAATACCCCTTCTTTCAATTGGGGGCTACAAATATACAAAAAAGAAATGATACGGCAAGCATTTCATGCATTATTTTTTAGTACTTTTGCTGCAAAGATACACTTTTTCGCACGAATATCCGACACTTTACTACATTTTTTTGCACGAACGCCCTAAATTTCCTTAAATACGCATTCCTGTTCAACAGTTAATTATCAATAATTATAAATACCTTTATTATAAGAGTAGTTATAATTTTCGTAACTTTGTAGCCTATGAATCAAAACAATATCAGCGCCGCAGAACTCTTCCTTAGGGTAAGAGAACTTTTGATACTCCCCGAACTGGAGCCGAAGACACGCAACAAGATGATGCACGATACGCTCATCCTCTGCTGCCACGAAGGAGTAAAGGAAACGAAACAGGCTTTCGGTAACCTTTTCTCCCAGGTAGATTATCTCTGTAAGGCTCACGGCATCAAGGTGGCAGACAAGATTGCCATCCAGACCATGCGCCGGCACAGTAATTCGCAGGAACCGCTCTCAAGCGAAGATTTGAAATATGATGCACGTGCCCTAGCCATCTTCATCTCTGCCGTATTCGGAGTGGATGTTCCCCACGAGCTGAACGTGCTCATTCCCCATACCAACCGCCCTTATCAGAAAGGACTGGAAATCAACAACCACCGCATCCGCTGCATCGTGAAGAACTGGGACAGCGATTTCATCCGCGTGGATATTGACCAAGATGCTAACGAAGAGGAATATCTCGTTCAACTGAAAGATGAAGAGAACCATATCGACCATACCTATCTCTGGGATATCCTGAAGGAAGGTATGCAGCTCAACCTGCTCGACTGTCAGGTGAAACAGCCCGTCATCACTCCCCGACTCATCGTGGTAGAACCCGATTATCTGGTAGATATCAGTAGCATTGCCACCTGCTTCACGGCTTTCGGTCATCATCCCCTGCTCTATCTGCTGAACCAGATGAAGCCCCGCGCCAACACCCAGGCTACCCTGCTCGGTAACTTTGCCGGTGCTGCGCTGGATGACATCATCAATACAAACGGCAAATACCAGATGAACGAAACCATAAAGACGAATTTCAGGGAGAAAGCACTGGAGTTCTGCACCTGTCCCTGGTTTGATGCCAAGAAATTCTATACCGATGCCAACCAGCAGGCATTCAATCTGCAGCAGGTAGTGGATATTCTCTTTCCCCGCACCGCATCGCAGGCACAGATGTCAGCCTTCCGTGGCGAAAGTCTTTACGACAGGAAGAAAGCCATCCTCGAACCTTCGTTCGTCTGCGAAGCACTCGGCATACAGGGACGTGTGGACCTGATGACCACCGACTGCAAACTGCTGGTGGAGCAGAAATCGGGACGCAACATGAATATCGAAACCCATCAGGTTGATCCGGGGTATCACAGTTATCAGCTGGAGCCCCACTATGTACAGCTACTGCTCTACTATGGCGTATTGCAGCACAACTTCAAGCTGAGCAACGACCGCGTGAATATCCGTCTGCTCTATTCCAAGTATCAGCCGCAAGACGGACTGATGGTGGTGGCGTATTACCACAAACTCTTCCAGGAAGCCATCACTTACCGCAACCAGCTGGTAGCCGCCTCTTTCGAGATAGCCAAGGAAGGTTTTGAACACGCACTCAACGAGTTTACACCCGATGTGCTCAATGTAGCAGGCACACAGGACTTCTTCTACAACAAGTATCTGAAGCCGCAGATAGAAGCCATCACCAGTCCGCTCCACAACCTCACCCCATTAGAGGAGGCTTACTTCTGCCGCATGATGACCTTCGTGTTGCGGGAACAGATGATCAGCAAGGTGGGCGCACAGGAAGGTACCAACACATCCAGTTCCGACCTCTGGACCATGCCACTCGCCGAAAAGAAAGATGCGGGCAACATCTATACCGACCTGCACATCATCCGAAAGGAACAGAGCAGCGCAGGAAGCGGATATGATACCATCATCCTGAGCGTGCCCGACCAGGGAAAAGACTTCCTGCCCAACTTCCGCATCGGCGACATGGTATATCTCTATACCTACAAGCTGAAGGAAGAACCCGATGTGAGAAAGGCTATATTATATAAAGGTGTACTGCAGGAGATTCACAGCGATGAGATTGTGGTGCATCTCACCGACGGACAGCAGAATGCCGATATCTTCGAGATGAATCTGCCTTACGCCATAGAACATGGAACGAGCGATGCATCGACAGGCGGAAGCATCCGCAACCTGCACCAGTTTATCTGTGCACCCAAGGAGAAGCGCGACCTGCTGCTGGGACAGCGTGCTCCGCAAAGAGATGCCTCGCTTACATTAACCAGACATTACGATGATGTACTGGACGACATCATTCTCCGTGCCAAGCAGGCACAGGATTACTTCCTGCTCGTGGGACCTCCGGGAACAGGAAAGACCAGTCGTGCCCTGAAGTTTATGGTAGAAGAAGCATTGAACGATGGAACGGGAATGCCGACAGCAGAAAGCATCGCCTCGGGAGGCAAGACGGCTCAGCAGCCTGCATCCTCCATCCTCCTGATGAGCTATACCAACCGAGCCGTAGATGAAATCTGCGAGATGCTGGTAGATTCCGGCATCCCATTCCTTCGCCTCGGCAGCGAGTACTCCTGCGACGAGCGGTTCCGCCCTTATCTGATAGAGAAAGCCATCAGCGACTGTCCGAAACTCGAAGCCATCAAACAATATATAATAGGTACGCGTGTAATCGTGGGCACCACTTCGATGATGACCTCCAAGCCGTTCATCTTCTTGCTGAAGCACTTCAAGCTTGCCATCATCGACGAGTCGAGCCAGATACTGGAGCCTAATCTCATCGGTCTCTTATCAGCAGTAGATAAGTTCATCCTCATCGGTGACTACAAGCAGTTACCAGCCGTGGTGCAGCAGAGCGAGCAGGATTCAGGCATTCCTACCATCAACGACAGTCAGAAAGGTGGCATCATCGACATGAGCATCCTGCAGGACATTTGTCTTACCAACTGCCGCAACTCCCTCTTCGAACGTCTGATTCATTGGGAAGATTACGAAGAGCGCAGCGAATTCATCGGCATTCTGCGCCGCCAGGGAAGAATGCATCCCGAGATTGCAGAGTTTCCTAACCGGATGTTCTACCGTCGGGAGAAACTGGAACCCGTGCCATGTCCACACCAGTTGGAGACAGAACTGTCATACACCCTTCCATCAGAAGATGCGCTCGACGACCTGCTGAAGGAGCACCGCATGATATTCCTCCCATCCAAATTCTGCAAGGAACCGAATGTATCCGATAAGATCAATGCCAACGAGGCAGCAATCGTGGTAGACCTGCTTCGCCGCATCCACCGCTTCTATGGAGAGCGTTTCGATGCCAAGAAGACGGTAGGCGTCATCGTTCCTTACCGCAACCAGATAGCCATGGTGCGCAAAGGCATCGAAAAGCTCGGCATTCCGGAACTGGAGAAAATCAGTATCGATACCGTAGAGCGGTACCAGGGCAGCCAGCGAGATATCATCATCTACAGTTTCACCATCCAGAACATCTGGCAGCTCGACTTCCTTGCCGGCAACAGTTTCGTAGAAGACGGCGCCATCATCGACCGCAAGCTGAACGTAGCCATCACCCGTGCCCGAAAGCAGATGATTATGACAGGCAACCCGGAGATATTGCGCAATAATCAGATTTTTAGCGAATTAATGAACTATGTGAAGGAAAAAGGAGGATATTTTTAAAATTTCCCCCAAAAAGTTTGGTGATACGGAAATAAAGTCCTATCTTTGCATTCGAATTATACACAAAAGGATAAACAAGAGACATAGATACAGATATAGGATTCCGGTGCTTCACTGGCACTGGAATTCTTTATTTTTTATGCTACTTGCCAACCGATTATTAATAACATTAAAACAACAAGAAAATTATGGCTTACATGTCACAAGAAGGCTACGACAAACTCGTAGCTGAGCTGAAACAGCTCGTATCTGTAGAGCGCCCTAAGGCATCAGCCGCAATTGCTGAAGCCCGCGACAAGGGTGATTTAAGTGAGAATTCTGAGTATGATGCCGCTAAAGAGGCACAGGCTCATCTGGAAGATAAGATCAATCGCCTGAAGCTCACCATTGCCGAGGCCAAGATTATCGATACCAAGCAGCTCAGCACCGACAGCGTGCAGATTATGTCGAAGGTAGAGATGACCAACATGGCTAACAAGGCAAAGATGACTTATACCATCGTGAGCGAGAGCGAGGCAAACTTGAAGGAAGGAAAGATTTCCATCAAGACTCCTATCGCACAGGGATTGCTCAACAAGAAGGTAGGTGAGGTTGCAGAAATCAAGATTCCTCGCGGCACCATCAACCTTCGCATCGACAAGATTTCATTTGAATAAAACGGAATAAAAGGAACTATCATATCGGCAGCGATGCCCGTATGACGGTTCCTTTTTATGTTATATGTAAGCCAACCCGATATACTCTACAGAAAATGAAAGTAGCCGATGCAACGACATCAAAAAGAGAATAAGATAATATGTATTATAAATTATTAATTATAAATTGATTAGCGATTATGGCAAGCATTTTTTCAAAGATTGCAGCAGGAGAGATTCCTAGCTACAAGTGTGCAGAAAGCGACAAGTTCTATGCTTTCCTCGACATTAGCCCTATCGGCAAAGGTCATACTCTGGTAATTCCCCGTAAGGAGGTTGATTACATCTTCGATATGGAAGACAAAGACCTGGCTGAGTTTGAGGTTTTCGCCAAGAAGGTAGCCAAGGCTATCAAGGCAGCCTTCCCATGCAAGAAAGTGGCGCAGGTTGTTTTGGGTCTGGAGGTTCCTCATGCCCATATCCACCTCATCCCAATGAACAGCGAAGCTGATGTAAACTTCCGCAAGGAGCATCTCAAACTCACAGAGGAAGAGTTCAAGGAAATTGCTGATAAGATTTATACAGAATTCAAGAAACTTTAAATGCAAGAAGTTTCAAACAGAAAAAGAGCTGCGAAGCATATTCGCAGCTCTTTTTATATCTTTATTTCATAAGCCCTTGCTTAGACGAACTCATCGCCTTTCTTCATCTGCACCTCGTTTACATATTTACGCACCAGGGCAGAAGAATCTTCTTTCTTGCATATCAACAATACATTGTCATTCTCGGCTACTATGAAACCATCCAGTCCGTTCAATACAGCCAACTTTCCTTTAGGCAACTTGATTACATTGTTGTGACAATTCTCCATCATCACATCGCTATCAATAACCACGTTGTCATCGCTGCTCTTCTGCATCGCCTCGTAGATACTGTGCCAGGTACCCAGATCAGCCCAGCCGAAGTCACACTTCATCATATAGACATTGCTAGGTTTGTCAAGCACTCCGAAATCTACTGATATATTAGGATAAGAAGAGAAGCTCTCTTTCATGTATGCATTCTCTGTCTCCACACTGAATTCGGGATACTGTTTATCGTAATCACGGAGTACAGGGGGCAGAATTTTGCAGAAACACTCACGCAGATACTTCACATTAGAAAGGAATAAGCCCGTATTCCAATAGAACTCTCCACTCTCTACAAAAATCTTGGCAAACTCTCTTTCCGGCTTTTCTGTAAACGACTGTACCTTATACAATCCGTTGCCGATAGCTTCGCCCATCTGAATATATCCATATCCAGGTTCAGGACGGGTTGGTTTCACACCCATCGTCAGGAAACGGTCATGTTCTGCCACAAAAGCCAGACCTTCCAATACGTTTTCCCGGAAAGCATCTTCATTGAAGATAGCCTGATCCGAAGGAGTGGCGATGATGCAGGCATCAGGATTGAGCATCGAGATGCGATGATTGGCCCATGCCATGCTAGGTGCCGTATTGCGATGAATAGGTTCCGCCAATATCCGTTCTGCAGGAACCTCAGGCAACTGTTCCTTTACCAGTTGAACATATTCTTCATTTGTGTTGATAAATATATGGTCGGCAGGCACGATCTTTGCCATACGGTCAAAGGTTTGCTGAAGCTGGGTGCGCCCCACTCCAAAGAAGTCGACAAACTGCTTCGGATAGTTGCTGCGGCTGCAAGGCCAGAGTCTGCGGCCCTTACCTCCCGCCAATATCACACAATAATTATTTCCGTTACTCTTCATATCTTGAGTCTAATATTTTGTTGGTTTTCAAAATTCATCTGTAAAGTTAGTGATTATCCGTGAAAGTGCCAAAGATTTTCTTGAAATTTAATAAAGTGGACTATAAAAACAACAAAAATTTAATGTTTCTGCATTAAAAATGCATTTTTAGAAAAAAAAGTCACTAAAAAGTTTGTCAGTTCAAAAATTATTAGTACCTTTGCAACCGCAAATAAGCAAAGTGGTATTTGCCCAGATGGCGGAATCGGTAGACGCGCTGGTCTCAAACACCAGTGGAGCAATCCATCCCGGTTCGATCCCGGGTCTGGGTACCAAGATGGAGAGAAGTTTACTTCTCTCCTTTTTTCGTTTATATACCTTAGTATATATACACACATTTATCCCTGCATATCTACCCACTTACATCCTATCATATCCCCCATTCCACGAAAACGTTTACAGCGATTTATTTAGAATAAGCCTTTCTATTTTTGGTTTTTCAAAAGATAATATTTATCTTTGCAGAAGAAATAACTTATATATAATAACCCAACAAACCGAAAAAATAGATGAAGAAATTTTTTAGCATGGTATGTGCTTGCTTGTTGGCGCTAAGTGCCCAGGCAACCGACATCAAGAAGTATGATGCTCTTTACGAGAATCTACCATTCCAGATGGAGAAGGTGACCCGTCCGCAATTCCCAGCCAATGAGGTAAACCTCAAGGACTTTGGTGCTATTGGAGATGGCTCTTCTCTCTGTACCACAGCCTTTGCCAAGGCTATCGATGCGCTGACTCAGAAAGGCGGCGGCAAACTCATCGTTCCACAGGGCGTATGGTTCACAGGTCCTATCGTATTGAAGAGCAATATCAACCTGCATCTCGAAAAAGGTGCGGTCATCCTTTTCTCACCAGATGATGCCCTCTATCCTTTTATAGAAACATCGTTTGAGGGTTTGGATACACGCCGCTGCCAGTCGCCTATCTCTGGCCATCATCTTACCAACGTAGCGATTACCGGTCAGGGGTGCATCGACGGAAACGGAGAATACTGGCGCCCATTGAAGAAGCAGAAGGTTACCGATGCCCAGTGGAAGCAGATTACTTCTCGTGGCGGTGCATTCAAGAGAGCAGATTACTGGTTCCCATCAGAAGGTGCATTGAAGGCAGACAACAGTGCCAACATGAATGTGCCTAAAACTCCAGCTTCAGAAGAAGAATGGAATGAGATCAAGCGCTTCCTCCGCCCTGTAATGATCAGTCTCGTAAACTGCAAGAACGTTTGGCTCAATGGTGTCATCTTCCAGAATTCACCTGCATGGAACATCCATCCGCTGATGTGCGAGAACGTTCTTATAGAAGATGTATTGGTTCGTAACCCTTCATACGCTCAGAATGGTGACGGTCTTGACCTGGAGAGCTGCAAGAATGCACTTATCGTCAACTCTACTTTCGATGTAGGCGATGACGGTATCTGTATCAAGAGCGGTAAGGATGCTGACGGAAGAAAGCGCGGCATTCCTTGCGAGAATGTCATCGTAAACGGCTGTACCGTATTCAAGGGTCATGGCGGTTTCGTTGTTGGTAGCGAGATGAGCGGGGGTGTAAAGAACATCAAGGTGAGCGACTGCCAGTTCCTCGGCACCGATGTAGGTCTCCGTTTCAAGAGTACCCGCGGTCGTGGTGGCGTAGTAGAGAATATCTACATCGACAACATGTCAATGTTTGATATCCAGACAGATGTCATCACCTTCGATCTCTATTACGGTGGCAAGTCTGCCGTAGAAGTTCTCAACGATGGCGATGAGACTAAGAGCCAGAAGGTACAGAAGTTCAAGGTAGATGAGACAACTCCTTGCTTCCGCAATATCGACATCAACCATGTCATCTGCCGTACAGCCCGTCGAGCAGCTTACTTCAACGGCCTTCCAGAGATGCCGGTAAGCAATATCCACATCAAGGATATGGAGGTAAACAATGCCCAGCAGGGTATTGTCATCAACCGTACCGATGGCGTGAAACTTGAGAACATCAAGGTAAGTGCAAAGACCCACACCTTCGATGCCAAGAACTCAAAGAATGTAACTGTCAACGACAAGACATATAAGAAGATTGACGAGAAGGGTATTACCCTCGATTTCTAATCTCGTTCTGACAAGAAAAGACAGATAAGAATATCCGCTGTATCTGTCAGAAACAACAAAGAAGAAACAGGCTGTTGGAGCACAAAGTTCCGACAGCCTGTTTTTAGTTTTATCAGCAACTATTTCCTTACGAGGCTACACTTTTTAACCAAAAAAGAAAAAATCACGCTTTTTCTTAAAATAATTCATTTTTTTCTTGGTAGTATTAAATCTTTTTTATACTTTTGTAGTCGATAAATAAATGACGCAACCTAGAAATTTAAAATTAAGAAACTTTCCTCTTGGATTCTTTTATATAGATTCAGCCGAAGTTTTTTCTCAGATGTTAGAAGACGCAATAAATAATTTAAGAAAATTCTGGTAATAGGCTCCTATATATTATATTATAATGTGTAGCATGCTTAAAGGCCTAATTTACATAAACAAAAACAAATAGTAAAATTTTAAAAGTTAGTTACATGGTGAACGCAATCAAAAAATTGTGTAAAGTCTGCCTAGTAGCGACGATGGTTCTTACTCCATCTTCTGTCCTCGCACAGAATGTCGTGAAAGGTACCGTGCTGGACGCAAACAACGAGCCAGTGATCGGAGCATCTGTCATTGAAAAGGGCAACCCTAAAAATGGCACAGTTACTGACCTCGATGGTAATTTTACGCTTAACCTGAAAGCCGGCAAGACTGCCGTTATCTCTTACATCGGTATGGTGGCACAAGAGGTAAAAGTGGGGGGGGCAAGCCCAAACCATCGTATTGAAGGATGACAACAGTCAGCTCAACGAAGTTGTCGTTGTCGGTTATACCAGTAAAGCCCGCAAGGACCTCACCGGTTCTGTAGGTTCTATTTCTGGCCAAAAGCTTGCTGTTGTTCCAGTGGCTTCTGCTGCTGAGGCTTTGGCTGGTAAAATTGCCGGTGTGCAGGTTACCACAGTCGATGGTGCTCCTGGTGCCGACATCAACATCCGTATTCGTGGTGGTTCAGCCATCTCTAGTTCCCAGGACTCTAAACCTTTGTTTATCGTCGATGGATTCCAGGCTGACAACATCAACGACATCCCTCCTACCGATATCCAGAGTATCGATGTATTGAAGGATGCTTCCCTCACCGCTGTTTATGGTGCACGAGGTGGTAATGGTGTAGTTATCGTTACTACTAAATCTGCACAGGCTGGTAAGGTGAAGGTTGATTTCAATGCCTATGGTCAGCTCTCATGGTTGGCAGGCAAGCAGGAAATGCTGGATACTTACGAATTCGTTAAGTATCAGTTGGATGGATCCTATGACAGCAACAGCAAGAAGTACGCCTTCCGCCGTGACTTCGGTAACCCTAACGACCTTGACATCTACAAGACAAAGACTACCCACGACTGGCAAGATGAGTTGATGGGCGATCCTGCCTTGACCCAGATGTACAATGTTACCGTAAATGGTGGTAACGAGAAGTTGCGCTTCAGCACCTCTCTCACCCAGCACAACCAGGATGGTATCATCTCTAACTCAGGCGTTCGCCGTACCAACATGAATACCAAGATCAACGTCAAGTTGGCTAAGAACGTTAACCTCCTGGTAAACCCTCGTTTCACATATCGTCGTGATCTCGGTGCAGGTGCCAGTGGCATCGGTACAGGTGGTTTGGTGGGCGTATTGAACTACAAGCCAACCAATGGTCTCCGTGAGTTTACCAGTTATGATGATGAGTGGCAGGACTTCTCTGTAGAGCGTTACTGGAAGTTGGCTAGTCCTATGGACGACATCAATCAGAATTATCTGCTGAAGCATTCTTACAGTTTCACCAACCAGGCTAGTCTCACATGGGAAATCATTCCTAACCTGACCTTCCGTTCAGACATCGCCCAGTTCTGGTCATTCTCAGACAACAACCGTTTCTATGGTTATCTGACTGACGAGGCTGCCAAGAACGAGAACATGCCTGTGGCTCAGATTACCAATACCCGTGGCTTTAAGTATACATGGACAAATACCCTGAACTATAGCTTAACCCTGAAGGAGAAGCATAATTTCTCTTTCTTGCTCGGTCAGGAAGTTCAGCATACCCAAACCACAACCAACTATCAGGCATCCCGTTACTTCCCACAGAGCACATCACCAAGATATGCTTTCAACAACATGGGCCTGGGTTCTGCATACGCCAGCACATCAAGCGTAACCACTCCTAACCGTATTGCATCTTACTTCGGTCAGATCAACTACAACTATAAGCACAAGTACTTGCTCTCAGGTACCATGCGTGCCGATGGTTCTACCCGATTCGCCCCAGGTAACCAGTGGGGTTACTTCCCTTCTATCTCAGGTGCATGGGTTATCTCTGAGGAGTCTTGGTGGAACAAGGACGTTGTTGATCAGTTGAAGATCCGTGCAGCTTTCGGTCTTTCCGGTAACAACAACATCGGTGATGACCGTTGGCGCTATCAGTATAACATCAATGCCCAAGGTGGTCCTAGCTGGGGCGAGAACTCAACAACCCAGAATGGTGACAAGTATTATGCATCAGACGGTTTGTTCCCTAACAACAAGATTAAGTGGGAGACTACCGTAACACGCAACCTGGCTGCTGATATTTCTCTCTTCAAGGGTCGCATTACGCTTACTCCTGAAGTTTACTGGAACACCACACGCGACTTGCTCTACAAGTGCCAGATTCCTACCACAACCGGTTACTCACAGCAGTGGCAGAACGTAGGTCGTGTATCTAATAAGGGTTTCGAGCTTTCTATCAATGGCGATATCCTCCGTGGTAAGGACTATGTTCTCTCTGCTAACTTCAACATGGGTATGAACAAGACCAAAGTAGAGAAGATTAACGGTACAGACGCTTACATCCCTGGTAAGTCATGGGATTCAGAGGATAACTTCCGCCTCGTAGAGGGTAAGGAAGTAGGTCTTATCTATGGTTATGTATACGAAGGCCTTTATGGTTTCAATGAATTCCACAGAAATGGCTTCAGCTATGCAGCCAATGATGAGGCATACCTGGCAGAAAACCCAGGCGTACAGGAGAAGCCAACCGTTACAGGTCTGTTTGGTACAGCTCCTGGCCGCATCAAGCTGAAGGATATCAACGGTGATGGCAAGATCGACATCAACGACCGTACTGTAGTTGGTAATACCAACCCTAAGGTACAGGGTGGTTTCGGTTTGTCAGGAAAGTGGAAGAACTTCGACTTCACAGCCAACTTCACCTACATGCTCGACTTCGACGTGATCAACGCTACCGCATACCAGCTTTCATCAGCAAAGGGTGCCAGCCAGATCAATCCTCGCAACGTATTGAAGAAGTTTGACTATAACAACCGTTGGGTTTATCATGGAGATATCTACATCGAGAATGCAGATGGAACCAAGAGTATCTACAACCTCAACGAGTGCCTGTTGGGCAATTCACAGCACATCGATTACCTCGATCTTTACGAAGAGCTCAATGCCGGCAAGACCTTGTGGAACCCACAGGATGTAACCAAGAACTACACCCTCTCCAACTTCGTAGAAGATGGTTCATTCCTCCGTCTTAACGACTTGACAATCGGTTACACATTGCCTACAACCCTTACAAAGAAGTGGGGTATCTCTCGCCTCCGTTTGTATGTTACAGGCTCTAACATCTTCTGCATCACCGGCTACTCAGGCTATGACCCAGAAGTTGACATTCAGAATGGCTTGACACCTAACGTTGACTGGAACCGCTACCCACGTAGCCACAGCTACCTCTTCGGTGTGAACCTTTCATTCTAAACTAGGTATATAATATATAATAAGGAAATACAATATGAAAATTAAAAATATATTGATGTGCAGTCTGTTGCTGGCAGGCTTGTCTTCCTGCAACGACTACTTGGATGTAGACGCTCCTTCTAAGGTGACCGACAAACAAGTGTTCAGCAGTACAGAAGAAGCCGACCGCTTGTTGAATGCGGTTTACCAGTCTACTTGTAGCGGTAGCACATACGGCAATGCATACCTCACAACCTTCAACTTCAACAGCGATGTAGAATTCTCTACTTCTTCTGCCGAAGAGCAAAGCGTAAGCCACAACGACTGGAAGCAGTTTGACGGTGAGGCTGACGGCAGTAGCATCAAGAGCACCTGGGATGCGGCTTACCAGACTATCGAGCGTGCCAACAACTTTATAAATGCAGCAGAGAAGTCATCACTCTACGGCAATGCAGACCTCGACCAGATGATTGGTGAGGCAAAGTGTATCCGTGCCATGAACTATCTCGACCTGGTGATTCTCTGGGGAGATATCCCTTTCACCTTCACCCGTACTTACGACCAGGAGTCACTGATCATGCCTATGGGAAACCGTGATGAGATTCTTACAGCTCTTATCAACGACCTGAAACAGGCTGCTCCTAAGATGAAGAAGGCTAAGGAAATCACAGAAGGCGTAGAGCGCTGCTCTAAGGAGTTTGCATGGTCTCTCATTGCACGTATCTCTATGTTCCGTGCCGGTTATTCTCTCCGCCATGGAGAAGATACAAAGGCTGCAGGTACCATGGAGCGTGCTGCTGACTATGAGGAGTATTACAAGATTGCCCGTACATACGCAGATTCTGTCATCCAGGAAGGTACTCATGCGTTGACCAACGACTACATGAAGGTATTCAACGATGAGTGTAACTATGCAGTTGTAAGCAACGACGATGTCATCTTCGAAATCCCATTCGTACAGAATGTAAACGGAAACATCGGTTATATCCAAGGTCCTAAGGCAGACTTCTCTAGTGCCGGCGATACCGATCACCCTTGGGGTAAGATGAGTGGTAGCGTAGGTTTGAATGCTTTCTATCGCTTCACATTTGACAAGGAAGATGTACGCCGCAATACTGTAGGTTACTGGTCTTACGGATACAATGGTATTGCTGCATTGCAGAATTCATATACCAACTACTGTCTGAAGTGGTCTAAGCTTTGGGACAGAAGTCATACTCAGGGTAATACCTCTGAAGGCAATACCGGTATCAACTTCCCATACATGCGCTATGCTGACGTTCTCCTGATGTATGCAGAGGCAGAAAACGAATTGAACGGTCCTACCGATGCAGCCAAGAATGCATTGAAGCAGGTTCGTGAGCGTGCGTTCCGTGGTGCAGCCAACAAGGCAGAAAAGGTAGACGGCTATGTAAGTGCACTCGGAACCAAGGATGAGTTCTTCAAGGCTATCGTTGACGAGCGTGCCTGGGAATTTGGCGGTGAGAACATCCGCTGGAAGGATCTCGTTCGCTGGAATCTCTACAGCCAGGTGCTCTACAAGAACTTCTGGAAGTATTATGGTATGGGTTGCGACCGTGACGACAGCTACGACGTAGATGGTAACTTCAATGATTTACCAAATGACTTCTTCTACAGAACCCGTACAAGAGCTCAGTGGAACCAGCAGGTAGCAGAAAACCCAGAGAAGTATAATGCTGCCAACTATCCAGAGGTATTCAACTTCGCCAATACAGATGCCAGCCTCGGTATCATTGAGGTTTACAAGACTCAGGGCGATGACTTCAGCATCGATAACCTTTGGGAGAACTGGGGACTCAACGGTAAGCTGATGCCTCAGGAAGGTGGAGAAGCCGACTGGAAGAAAGCATATCTTTTCGACTGGCTCGATGAGAACACAGGTATAGCTAAGGCTCAGTGCAGATGCTCTATCAGAGGTTACATCTACATTGACCAGCTGGGAGTTATGCAGACGACCAATATTCCTGAGTATAACAGCGAAGTAAACTTGTCTACTCTCCCATCCGTAAGATACATCCTGCCAATTCCAAAAGATGTAATCAGCCGCAGCCTGGGACAGTACAAGAATTATTATGGTTATTAATCAATGACTTAGAATCATAAAAGATATGAAGAAATTATTTATATTTTCAATGATATTAGCTGCAACCATGTCGTTCTTTGCTTCATGTAAAGACGACGATGGTTACAACGATGCAGACGCTGACCGTCTGCCTATGCCTATGTTCCGCAGTACACAGAACACGGCATCATCAACCACTCCCTATTATTGTGACATTGCTTCAAGAGTAGATCCAAATATCTCACTCTACCTGCAGCAGCACGGCTATAAGGCAAGTACACACGTCAATGATATGCGCCTGTTCTGGTACGGTGTAGATGGTGCAGATGCATACGAATTGAAAGCTAAAGTAGCAGGAACCTCATGGGACAAGGCAGAAAATCCCAATCTTCTGGATACCATATTGACTGCTGACCAGCTTTCTTTCCTGCACGAAGACTTGCAGTATAGCACAGGTTATCTGTATGCCATCCGTGCCCTCGTTGACAGAAACGATTTGAACAATCCTCACAACTCAAAGTGGTTTGGTATGGGTGATGGTTCTCATCAGGTTGACCAGTCACGTGATGATGACCGTAACCAGGTCGGTTCATTGACTACAGGTATGCGTTACGATGTACCAAGCGTATTCTGGACTGAGAATGTGACCAAGACTTCTATGGATGTGTGCTTCATGACACAGACAGAAGGCAATTACGAGAAGGATTACAAGGATTTCTTCAATGCAGGTGCTGAGGTAAAGGATGGCGAGTGGGTATTCGATGAAATCCGCGTGGTTCCATCTGCCGATAATGCGCAGCTTCCAGAACACATCATCAAGCCTACTGCAGAACAGCGTGCTGCTGGCCGTGTTCATATTGAAGGTCTGGAATCTAACGCTGCTTATATCGTAAGCGGACAGAACAACAACATCAAGCGCTACTACGACCGCCAGTACAACTCTACCATGGTACGTATGGAAGGTGACCCAGGCGAGCCTATCCTCATCAAGGCAAATACAGCAGAAGAGGCTAAACGCGATACCTTGTTGCAGAACATGGGCTTGCAGAAGGGTAAGATCTTCGGTTGCGAGAACCTTGTTGCTACCCGTATCGATACCATCCTGACCAACTATATGTCTGACAATAAGATTGCAGAAGGTCAGGTATTCTATCTGGAAGGCGGCAAGACATACTACTGCTCTTCAACAGTTGAAATGACCAAGGGCTTTACCATTGCAACCAATCCTGCGGATATTGCTGCCGGTAAGGGCCGTGCAACCATTCTCCAGGGAATCGGTTACAACAGCGAGGCTAAGACTGCAGCAAATGCCGTGAACTGGGGATTGTGCCGTAATGCACGCTCTGGTGCAGAGAATGGTGTGACATTGGCTATCCAGCCTATCATCATGCAGGACATCAACTTCCACCCAATGGCTTGGTTCAACTACTTCGACCAGAAGGGAGAAAACGGTAATCCACATTGTACAATCACAGCGAACTACTTCATGAATATGTACAGCCAGGGATTGTCATTCTCACTCTCTGAGCTTCGTATCGAAAGATGTACATTCAGTGGCCATGTTCGTGGTTTCATCCGTTTCCAGGGTCCTAACCGTCAGCTCATTGAAAAGTTGACCGTCAACGATTGTGTATTCTACGATGAAGGTGGCTATGATACCAACGGCCGTGGTTACTCATGGTTCGCAGGTCCAGGTAACAACCGCAAGTCAAACTTCTACAAGAATTTGACCTTCACCAATAACACCATCATCAACAGTCCACGCCACGCCTTGATTTCAGAGGCAAAGAACCTGGCTTGGCCTGATGGTACAACATGGAACATCAATGTATCTAACAATACATTCGTCAACTTCTCACCACGCTCTAACAACAAGAGCCATGGTTTGATGTTCGAAATCCAGTATGCTCCTGGTGGCTCTAAGATTACCTGCAAGAAGAACCTCTTCGTATTTGCCGGTAACAAGAATGATGGTGCCCGTGACTACTTCCAGAAGGGTATGATCATCAATACCAAGGACATTACTTACGACTTCGCAGACAACTACTCTACCGTAGTTCCTGCTTACGACAAGTATAAGACATCTACAGACCCTAAGTCAAACCTCCTGGATGGTATGTTCATGCAGAACGCATTCTCTAACTCTAAGACTGGTGCCGGCTACAACAAGGGAGCTCTCAACATCGGTGGTGAAGGTGAAACCCAAATTAAGTTTGGTGACAACCATAACAAGAATGAGGCAGACGCTGTAGGCTACCAGCTTGAGGCTGACGAGCTCTTCAAGAGTCCTTGGACTATCGGTACAGTAAATGCCAAGGAGAAGTTCCAGAAGGATGCTTACCGTTATTCAGACATCAGTGGTTTCTACTACAATGCTTCTGACAAGGTGAAGAGACATCCTATCTATACCAAGGAAATCGGTGACCCACGCTGGCGCACTGGTAAGTCTTGGGATGGTGGCAAGAACCACACTGTAAAGAGTGGTGATCTGACTTACTAAATTATATTATCAGATATACATATTTAATAAAAAACAAAGAGGGCGAGCCTGTGAAGGTTCGTCCTCTTACTTTTTTATCAAAACTGCCCTAAAAAATGAAGCAGGCTTCGATGGCAAACGAAGCCTGTTTCATTGACCATCGAAGCCTGTTTCATAAAAAGGAGCATATCTGCAGGCTCTAATCCTTGAAATCTATACTCAATTCGCCTGTGCCTAAAAGATTATAGCTCATGCGATGATATGGGGTAACACCAAATTCCCTGATGGCAGCACGATGCTTCTTGGTAGGATAACCCTTGTTGCCTTTCCAATCGTATTGTGGGTATTCTTCTGCCAGCGCATCCATGTAATCATCACGATAGGTCTTGGCAAGGATGCTTGCCGCAGCTATCGCCATATACTTGCCGTCGCCTTTTACGATGGTTGTATAAGGCAAATCCTTGTAGGGTTTGAAGCGGTTACCATCCACGATAACTGCCTCCGGACGAACCTTGAGCTGGTCCAGGGCACGGTGCATAGCCAGAAAACTGGCGTTGAGGATATTGATTTTATCGATTTCTTCGGGAGTAACAATGCCCACGGCCCAAGCTACAGCATCACGCTCTATCTGCTCGCGGAGCGCCTTGCGCTTCTTATCTGTGAGCTTCTTACTGTCGTTCAATTCGGCATTCTGATAACCGGGAGGAAGAATGACGGCTGCAGCATATACGCTGCCAGCCAAACATCCTCTGCCAGCCTCATCGCAGCCAGCCTCTACCATATCCTTATAATAATGACTTTCTAACATCTTCTAAATGGTGTTTTACTGAATAAAAAAACTATTTGATGCAAAAGTAGTACAAATAATTGACTCCAACAAATCTTGATGGATTATTTTTTAGGATTACGTATGAAACAATAGGAAAGAAGGACGATGAAACCTGTATCTTTGCAGAAGATAAGCGGCATCTCAGCATAACATTCAAGCAAGCCAGATGCTCTGCATTCGATTTGCATTATCTTTGCAAAAAACTAATCACAAGTAAATATGAAACAAACGATTTGTATTCTTTTATCAGCTATCGCTATCTCGCTCGGCTGCTCAGCCAAGAAGCAGACGAGCACTTTCCCCGACGGCACACCTATCTCTTCATGGTTTGCCGACACCACTGGTGTGGAACTGAAGGACATGGGCAAGCCCTACATCATTACCGATTATGGAGTGGTAAATGACTCAACTATCATTCAGACCCAGAAGATTCAGAAAGTCATAGACCGTTGTCATGCCAATGGTGGCGGAGTCATCGTGGTGCCTGCAGGCACTTATCTTACAGGCTCACTATTCTTCAAACCAGGCTGCAACCTGTATTTGGAAGAGAACGCCACACTGAAAGGAAGCGATGCCATCACCCATTATCAGATAGTGAAGACTCGACTGGAAGGTCAGACCTTAGACTATTTTGCAGCACTCATCAATGCCGATCATCACGATGGTTTCACCATTGCAGGCAAGGGAACCCTCAACGGCAACGGACATAAATTCTACGATGAGTTCTGGCTGCGCCGAAAAGTCATCAAGAAGTGTACCAACTTGGAGGCTCTCCGCCCAAGACTGGTCTACATCTCCAACTCCAACGATGTAAAGGTAAGCGGCATCAGAATGGTGAACTCCGGTTTCTGGACCAACCATCTGTACAAGTGCAAGCGCGTGAAATACCTCAACCTGTATATCTACGCACCGACAAGCGGCTATCCTAAAGGTCCAAGCACCGACGCCATAGACATCGATGGATGCGAGGATATGCTGATAAGAGGCTGTTGGGTAAACGTGAACGATGACGGTGTGTGTCTGAAAGGCGGCAAGGGAACCTTCGTAGACAAGGACAGCACCAATGCTCCCTGCCGCAACGTCATCGTAGAGAACTGCTATTTCAAGAAAGCCGGTGGAGGTGTCACCTTCGGAAGCGAGTGCTATGATGCCAAAAATGTGATTATAAGAGACTGCCAGTTCAACGGAACCAGCAACATTCTGCTCTTCAAGATGCGCCCCGACACACCACAGAGATACGAGGATGTACTGGCAGAAAACTGCACAGGAGTAGTTACCTTCGGCATCAGAACCCGTATTTGGACCCAGTTCTACGACAAGAAAGACAGAGACGACATGCCCCGTTCAGTCATCAACAACGTGAAGATGAAGAATATCAAGGTGAAGAGCACCAAACAGTTCTACACAATGATACCTTCAGAAAACTACGACTTGGGTAGTTTCTCATTCGAAAACATCGATGTCACCGACCCTGTAGGAATTATGGACACATCGGTATTGGGCAGTTGCAAGCTCAACAAAGTGAAACTAAATGGTAAAGCCATTAAGTAGTTCTTTAAAAAAAAGAAGAAGTTAAAGGAGTTAAAACAAATGCTTAGTGGGTAACGTATATTTCTGGAGGTAAGGGACTAATGTCCTGCGTCTTATCCAAATAGACTATTGTCTTAACTTCTTTAACTCCTAAAGAAAATCTCCTTTAAAAACCATTTTAACTTCTGTACTGCGATGGCGGCATACCAAACTGTTCCTTGAAGCACTTGCTGAAGTAGTACGGATTGTCGAAACCTACAGCATAAGCCACCTCCGACACATTCTTCTCGCCCTCCTTCAACAGTTCGGCGGCTTTTCTCAGTCGGATGACACGGATATACTCATTAGGTGTATAACCCGTAGTTCCCCTTACCTTTTTATAGAAGATGGTGCGTCCCAAGTGCAACAGTCCTGCCACCTTGTCGACAGAAAGATCTTGTTCGCCAAGGCGAGAATAGACGATACTGTCAAGACGCTTGACAAACAAGCTGTCCTGCTCGTTTCTGAGCATGGCAGAACGAATCTCCTGTGGCACCTTGCCAAACTTCTGACGAAGTATCTCACGCTGGTTGAGCAACTGCAGAATGCGAGCCATGAGCAACTGCGGGCTGAACGGCTTGGTAATGTAAGCATCGGCTCCCGACTCTGTTCCTTCAAGCACATTCTCGTCAGTACTGAGGGCTGTGAGGAGAATGATGGGGATATGACTCGTCTCAAAACTGTTCTTTAGACGTTTAGTAAGCTCGAAGCCATTCATTCCAGGCATCATCACGTCGCTTACTATCAAGTCGACATCCAACTCCTTTGCCATGGCAATACCCGCCTTGCCATCCGAAGCCACCTTCAGGTCGAAACAGCTCTCCAGTTCAGAGAGCAGGAACTCACGTACATCGTTGTCGTCTTCTATCAGAAGAATGGTACGACGGTTGAGCGGAGCAGATGGTGCAGAAGGCACAGCATCAGTTGTTTTTTCTTCCTGTCCGTCCCGTTCCTTTGTCAAATCGGCCTTCAGGATAGGGCTGTCCTTTACCAAGAAGTCGGAAGCCTCGTAGCAGTCTTTCTGCAGAGGTATCGTGACCACAAAGACCGAACCTCCACCCTCGTTCTCCTGATAAGTTATCTCGCCATGATGCGTCCTCACAAGTTCATGGGTAAGATGGAGTCCGATGCCAAAGCTCTCGCCCGTATAACTGCTCTGCATGAATCGGCTGAAGAGCTGTTCTCGCTTCTCCTGCGGAATGCCCACTCCCGTGTCAGCCACACGGATGGTCATCACATCCGTGAAAGAGAGGCTTACAGAGATGGTTCCCTTGGCATGGGTGTACTTGAAGGCGTTGGACAAAAGATTGAACACCACCTTATCCATTTTTTGCTGGTCAAGATACATCAGATAGGCTGGCAACTGAGACTCAAACTTAAAATCTATCTGCTTAGATGCAGCCGCATCGTCAAACATCTTGCAGATGCCCTGCACGAACATCACAACATCCGTTTCCTGCAAGGAAAGCTTCAGTTTTCCTGCCTGCATCTTTCTGAATTCCAGCAGTTGATCGATGAGTCGCAACATACGCTGCACACTCTTATCCATCGTTCTCACGGTTTTCTCCAACTCCAACTGCCAATGATTCGTCTTCATGATGCGCTTCTCCTTTTCGAGAGAGCCTTGAATCAATGTAAGCGGTGTGCGGAACTCATGTGCAATATTGGTAAAGAACACCAACTTATAGCGTGTAAACTCCTGTTCGAACTTAATTTTTCCCTTCAGGATATTCTTTTCACGAATGCTCTTGACTACCATAACTATCACCACCGTGAGGAACAAGGCATAGAACACCCATGCCCATACCGACAGATAGAATGGAGGCTCAACGCTGATATCTAGTACACTTTCCTTGCCCCAGATACCATCGGAATAAGATGCCTTGACGTGAAGGCGATAACTGCCAAATGGCAGATTCTGGTAATTAACCCAAGGAGTAGGAGAAGGAACACTCCAAGACGAATCGTATCCCTCTAGCCAATAGGTATATTTCACATTGTTCACATCGGAATAATCGAGCGTAGAGAAGTTGATTTTAGGCGAACGTTCCTCGTACGACAAGGTCATCTCATCAGAATAAGGATGAGAGGTAAACACCACGGAAGTTTGTCCCTTGACATGACTGATACGGGAAGGATTAATGATGGTCAAGCCATAATTGCCACCCAACAACACCCTGCCATCATCAAGACATACTGCCGAATTTTCATTATATACATTACCCATCATGACCCGGGAGAAGAGATAGTTATCAAAGGAATTATCCTTTGCCTTCCAGCAAGATACACCCTGCTGTGTAGATACCCACAGATTTCCATCTTCGGTTTCCACCACCGACTGCACCATATTGTTGATAAGTCCCTGCGAAGCATCCAGAATACGGAAATTTCCATCCTGCATGCACACCAATCCTTCACCCGGCACCGTGAGCCACAGTCTTCCCTGCCTATCAACCAGCATATCATGTATCTCGGAGCCTCGCTTATAGACACGAAGCCCCTTTCCATCAGCAGCAAACCGAGTAGGATCTACACAGAAGAGACCACCCGAAGTACCGCCCCAAAGCATACCTTTCCGGTCGATGGCAAGACATCTTACTTCATTAAGTCCTACACTATCAGCAAAGAATGTCCTCACCTCATATCCTTCACCACGAGGGATAGCTACACTCAAGCCTTCGCCAAAGGTACCTATCCACATACGTCCCCGATCATCCGGTTTCAGACAGAACACTTTCTTGTTCTTGAAATCCAGTCCTGGAATACCATAAATACCCTTTCCTCGGGTACCAATCCACATTCTTCCCTGTGGCATTTCCACCACACTATATATATTGGAATCGAAATGGCTCTTTACCAGCATTTGCGCCATGTCGGCACTATAATGGTACAGGCATCCATCACGAGTACCCACCATTACCGAACCATCACGCTGTTTCTTTACCATCCTCACCACATTAGATAAATCGAGGTTCTCCCTGCCATTCGGGAAAATACGCACCACACCCTTGTCCATTACCTGGAGATGTGACACTCCTCCATACTCAGCACTTACCCATACTCCATCACGACGGTCGGCAGTAATGCAAAGCAGGTAATTTGAGGCGATCGGTGATTCCCCCTTCTCATTTGCCACGAAGTGCTGTCCTTGGTTCAAGTCGTGGTTGAAAACAAAAAGTCCCTTACCATAAGTGGATATCCAAACCAGACCGTGGTTATCCTCCACGATGTTAAAACGTTCGTAATCGATATAGTTGGTTTCATTTGGCAACAAGCGCAAGGTAATCAGGCTATCGCCCACCACCTTACGCAAGATGCCCGTATTGTTGTAAATCCACTTGCCACCTTTATTATCAGTAAGCACACGCCCATTAGGCACCTTCCATTTTTGCACCAGTTGCTTATCAGCCATTTTTACATCCTGCAACTTGGGCAGAATAGCCTCCATCTCTTTAGCCGAAAGGTGCTTCACCTTGAAGTTCCCATCACGATAATCTACGATGAGCCCCCCATCCTTTGGTCCCCACATATAGAACAGTCCGTTTTCCTGCAATTTTGATTGGGTAAAATGCAAAGGTCTTTCCTGTGCTCTCCATCCTTTCGCCTCCGATAGGTAATCCACCAGATGTCCCGTTGTCATATCCAGACAATAGAATGTCTCAGAGGCAGTATAAATCCACATATACTTAAAGTCCTTATCTTCCGTGATGCGCTTCACACGGCGGTCGGAACTAGAAGCATACGCACTATCCTGTAAATACACCTTCATCTGATTGCCATCATATCTTGCCAATCCATTGTTGGTAGAAAACCACATGAATCCTTTTTGATCCTGATAAATATCAGACACAGCATTAGAAGGCAACCCGTCTTGAAGGGTCACAAATTTGACTCTCACATCAATGGGAAGTGAGAGTGTATCGATAGAAGTCTCCTGACTTACCTCTTCTTTGTGATTATCGACCTCATGAGCTTGCTTTCCATGCCAAAGGCATGCTTGGAGAGCCAATATTACAAAGATTATGATGATAAATCTTATATATTTCATTTTGTTTCAGCCGTTTTAATTGAGGGCAAAGATACAACTTTTATCTGAAACAAAAGCAAAATTGGGAAATAAGTATCATTTTTTAGTGTATTATTATCAAAAATCCTTTTCCAGGGTGCAAGAACATATCTTTCAGAGAACAAGAACATATCTTTCAGAGTGCAAGAACATATCTTTCAGGGTGCGAGAATATGCCTTCAGAGAGATTCCCACTAGGCTCGGCAGACCTGCTCGCTGCAGTCAGCAGGTCTGCCGAGCCTAGTGACAACACCTTATAATCGTACAACAATATACCCAATAGTTGTACAACGACACACCTTATAGTTGTACAACTTCACACTCTCTAGTTGTACAACTAGACTTCTCGTAGTTCTACAGCTAAGAGAGTGTATGAAATGTCATCTATTCTATTTAAAACAATAAAGGCAGGCTACACCGATTATGCAGCCTGCCTTGAAAAATATTCTATTTATTAGTTGAGCTTCAAGCCAGCAACATTATAGATGGTATTACCCTTCTGAATAACAAGGCGACCGTTCTTGCTGAACTTCATCACCTTCACATCCTTTGCAGCCTCAGCAGCAGGGATAGACTCAATACCTGTTGCAGAACCAGCAGTCTTGATAACATAGATGTCATAAAGCTGACCCTTAGAACCACCAGATACCTGAGCAACACGGAGGTAAACAGGAGTAGCCTCGTTCAAGTGGAAACGAGTCTTCTTGTACAAACGCTGAGTTTTAGAGAAGTTCAGATCTCCAACCTTCTCCCAAGTTGTACCATCAGCTGACTTCTGCAACTCGATGCCAAGGTCGTCCTTACCACCATTAGAAAGATAAGTAACAACATCAAATGTTCCATCAAATGTCTTGGTTGACTTCACACGCATAGTATAAGGATCACCTGAAGACTTACCACCAAAGCTAACCTTACCCTTAGAAGGTGTACCGCCTATCTCATCGATAGCCTCTTCTGCAAAATAACCAGCAGTACCAGTGAAGATACCAGAAGAAGCAGAGACATTGGTCTCACCTGTGATTACCTGACCTTCAGATTCGATAATCCAATCCGTATCAGAAGTAGAAGATACATACTTGTAAGCCTTTGGGTCTGGCTTATAGATAACTTTCTCCTCACCTGTCTCAGGATCTGTCTCGGTATGGTCAACCTCGCTACCATAGTAAGCCCAAGCAGACTTGCCGAAGTAATAAACAGCCTTAGCTGCACCACTAGCACTGCCAGCAGTAATAGCTTCTGCCAAAGGAGTAGAAACACCATCAGCATCTGTTACAACAGCATTTGTGAACCAATCAGCCTCATTGGCAGTGAAGTGAGAGATCGTATCCTTAACTTCAGGAATACCCTTTACTGCAAACTCTACAGCTACAGCCTCGCTCTGCAACTTGCCCTCAGCAACCGCAAAAGCAGTGATGGTACCAGGCTCAGTTACCTCTACAGGCTCTGCATAGGTAGCAGCAGTGCTGGTCTTGGTCTGTCCACTGAATGAATAGTAAACCTGAGCACCCTCTTCCTTGTTGGTAATAGTGATGACAGACTTACCTTCCTCTGATGCAATCTCAACAACCGGAGCTGCTGCCTGAGACTGGATGTCGATTTCCTTAGAAGATTCCTCACTCTGGAGATAACCCTCAGAAACAGCATAAGCTGTCAACTTAACAGGCTCTGTGTAAACCAATGGCTCAGAATAAAGCTGGTACTCGCCATCGCCTACCTTATAATAGACCTGAGAACTACCAGTTGCACAACTGATAGAAACTGTGGTCTGCTGATCTGCATAGTTCAAAGAATAAGAAGGAGCAGCAGCATTGGTTACATCACGCTTGGTTTGAGCAGCCTCGTTGATGATATTACCAAGAAGGCTAGGCCACTCGGCGTAAGTTGTTACAGCGGTTTCATCAGAACCCAACAGGAAGTAGCTGTTCTTGCCTGCACCATTATTATGACGATGGATGGCAACAGCATCACCCTGCTTAGCGATAACCTCGTCGTTGGCAAACTTCTCTGGAAGAGTTACAGACACATTAGATGCATAATCGAATGTACCATCCTCAAGCGTAAGGTTTGTCCAATAGCCTGCATCAGCATCGGTCACGGTCATTGTTGTTACATCGTCAGCAGCTGCGGTATAACCAAAGAGTTTGTTGTTCAAGTTAACCATTGGCACGAAAGCGATGTTCTTCTCCAAGGTTGGATAAGCAGGAGACTCGGCTGTTACGTCTGAACCAACAACCACTGCCTCGTAGCTACGCAAAGACTCATCGGTAACTTCATCAGTGGTAGCATCGATATCTGTATATTCAAAGCCATCGGTAGGACGCATAGCATAATCCAAGCCTGCGCCACCAGCATGCAACCATGCCACCTTGCGAGCCTCACCCATGTTGTCACCCTCATCAACCTTGATGAAGTACATGTGGCAGCCATTGGTGTTGTAAATCAACACATTGTAAGTACCATCCTCGTTAGGAGTATCCGTCAAGCCCTCTTCAGGTACCTGCCAGGTCTGCTCCACGTAAGTCTTAGGCACAGCATTGGCTTTGCCATCAGGATCCATCAGTTTGGTACCCTTGGTGCTAAACTTGCCGTTTTCCACGATGTAGAGTTCATAACCACGAGCCTCGGTGGTTTTGTGAGACTCCACACCCATTGTAATCTTTGCACCAGCCTTTACATTAGGAATCACGAAATAGTTCTTCTTCTTAGAACCCGTATAGAGATAAGAAGCGCCCTCATAGCCTGAGCCATTGTTAATGGCGATAGCCAAAGAACGATTCGTAGTATTGGTGTAAAGCAAGCCATCCAATTCCTGGATAGGCTGCCCGTCTGCACAAAGCTGGGCACCAGTAGTAGCATTACCCTGGGCCTTTACCTCCCAGAAGATTTTACCACCTTTGGCAGCAGCTTGATTACCATTTGCCTTCTCGATGTCTGACCAGCCACAAGCAGGATTCAAGGCTTCTGCATCTGTAGAGAAATTAGCAGATGCGCCCTTGTTCAAGTTGGCAATTGTAGCGGCACTCCAATTCGTGAAGTCCCACTTTCTACTTTCTGCATTTGCTGTCAATACACTGACAGCAAACAATGCTAGTGTTAAGAATTTCTTCATACACGATAGTTGTTAAATTAATATTAGGTTATTTATTCTTCTTCAAGATGATTCTCTATCCGTTCGATTCCCGGATTCTAGAGATGATACTTCACCCAGTTGGCACCATTCATGATGGCAGCACGCACCTGGGCAGCCAATCCTCTGGTTTCATATTTAGGACAGATTTCATCTGCCACAATACCCCTGTCCTTGTATCTCACAGCCACTCGGTTCATCCAAGGATAAGTCTTGCCTTCGCAAGAGAACTCCATTTCAGCCTCCTTCATAATCTGAATATCGTTGCTTCGCTTGGCAGCTTGCATCTGAGCCGGATTGTTTCCGGTTTCAATCTGACGCGCCGACAATTCGTAGGCACCACGGATTCCGGTATCAGGATACTTGCGAGTACCCCACTCTGCACTAGAAGTCCAGTTGCGGGTAAATCCTTCCCACTCCGGATACTTGATCGGCTTGCCTGCCTTGATAGAGTCATCGTTGGCAACAAGTTCATCTACCTTCTCACCAGTCATTCCACTATTGAGCACACTATTCAAAGCCGAGAAACGGTTCAACTGATTCAGAGCCTCACACAGCATCAGGTGATACTGGGTAGAACGATAGATATAAATATGCACATCGTCCTGATAAGCGTTGGCACGGATGCCATTGCGTCCGCCATTTTGACGATACTTGGCGATGTAATAGCCATCGGCACTCTTTCCTACTAGATTCTTAAAGCGAGTTTCAGATGTTGAGCCGCCTGGGTTCTTATCTGGATTGGTGAAATTATCCATACCGGCCTCAGAAGGTTTCAATAGATACTTGGCAGGGGTATCACTATTGAAATGCTCTACCAAAGAATTGGTCTGTCCCTGGTTGTAATCGTAAAGGATGGCACATACATTCTCTGGTGCATATGGCTCCTGCGACTGCCACAAGCTGGAATAACGTCCCTTGGTTCCGGCATTAGGACACCAGTAAGGGTTGTTGCCCGAGAAACTCTCATTGTTTATATATACGTTCAGCGCCTTCAACAGCAAATCGGCAGCCGTCTTGTAATACACCTTGGCAGGCTCGTTGCCCACGCCATTGTCGGCATCCAAATAAGCCCCCTTCCAAAGACAAAGCTCAGAATAAACGCCCTCGTAAGTTGGAACGATATAATTCCACTTGCGGAAAGGAGAAGCCGCAATGTTTGTCACATTCGTCGGATCAAGCCATGCAATCCAGTCAACTACACGATCGGACTTCACACCATCATATCCCGCTTCCATCAGGTTCAGGCATTTATCAATCACCTGGTTCATCGGAATGACATGGTTACGTGCCTGTGCCAGAAAAGCATCCACACTGCCCACGGGTTCATCAATCCAGGCAGCCTCACCATAAATCTCACCGATGGTCTTATAAGTCCATGCCTTAATGCGGATGGTAGAAGAAATCAAGTTCTGGCAGATTTCATCATCCACCTGTGGCATCTTGCGAAACTCCTTCACCTTGTGCAGGTAATCATTGCACGCAAGAATCAACTCATAGTAGGCAGCAGGAGAGGCATATTCGTTACCCTGTAAGTTATCTGCATACTGATAGAGCGACCACAAGTCGGTGCCTGCATTCTTCGTCGGTTCAATAAACTCAGCTCGAGTATCCGTGAGCAGGATTTCCTTGTCACCAATTGCCTGCATCTTAGTCAACAATCCCACGAATCCCGTGTACATCTCTGTATTTTCCGAGATATAATGCTTGTCGCTCACCTGGTCGTCGGTATCTGGATTAAAGAAATCCGAACATGAAGTAAAGGTTAGGGAGAAAGCTGCAGCGAGTACCCCTACACTCCATTTGTATCTTTTGAAAATATTACGTTTCATTCTTTATTCTCATTTTAAATCGATTCAATACTACGTTCTGATTCTTCTAGAATTTCAGATTCACACCAATCTTCACGGAACGTGGCGCATTCAACTTGCCATAATCCACACCTTGCATCAAATTGCTGTAAGAATAGGAGAACTCCGGATCAAGACCCAGATACTTGGTGAAGGTAAGCAGATTCTCACCTGATACGTAAATGGTAGCTCCCTGGATGAAATTCCAAAGCGACTTATCGTAAGTATAGCTCAAGGAAACATTGCGCAACTTGATGAAGTCGGTGCTCTCTATCCAACGGTCGGAGAAATCGTTGTTACCACGTGGGTCGCCCCACTCGGCATGCGGCATATCAGTAATCTGACCTTCCATGCTCCAACGACGAACCACAGATACCGACTGGTTAGAGAAATCGGAAGCCGACTCTGTGATACGGCGCATGGCATTGTAGGCCTTTCCACCCCACTGATAGCCGAAGTCAACATCTAATCCGAAATTCTTATAGTCGAAGTGGGTATAGAAGTTGCCAAATCCCTTAGGAGTGGCTGAGCCCAACACTACACGATCGGCAGCATTAATTCTTCCATCCCCATTCTGATCTACAAATCGAATATCGCCAGCCTGATAAGCCACACCTCTATCGTTCAGCAAAGCAGTCTTGCTTCCATCTGCTTGGGTGTAAGCGGCATTCGCTTCTGCCGTGGTAGAATAGACTCCTGTAGTCTGATAACCATAGAAAGCAAATGGTGATTCACCCTGACGGGTAATCAAAGTGGCATTGTCTGACAACGAATAAAGCATGTCGGCTGCACCATTCATACTCTCCACCTGATTGTTGACGGTACTGAGCGTAGCTCCCAAAGTCCACATAAAGTCCTTGGTGGCAATAGGTGAAACAGAAATTTTCAACTCTACTCCATCACCCTTGATCTTTGCAGCATTGCGATAGTAAGGAGCAGTACCCAAGAGAGGAGAAGCATTTCCGAAGAGAATCACATCCTTGGTCTTGGAGTTATAATACTCGGCAGCTAAAGAGATGCGATTATTGAAAAGAGCCGTCTCGATACCAACATTGAAAGTGGTGGTGATTTCCGGTTTCAGCACATCGGAGGTTGCCAAGTTTGCACGTACAATACCTGCAATATCCAGGAAAGGACTTGAAGTATAGTAACTCTGGTAATACTTGCTGCCAAAGCGACTGTTACCCGTCATCAAACAGTTGGCATAAAGATTCAGCTTATTGATGAAATCTGCAGAATGGAGTCCTGGCAGATTCTTCATCATCAAAGCCATATCGGCTCCCGGATAAACCTTGGCATCGCCAAACTTTCCTGCAACACTGGATGCACCATCCAAAGAAGCGGTCACCCCCACTTTTGCCAAATTAGCATAAGTATAATTAGCTACGGCATAGAGGTTCATCCAATTCCACTTGTTGTTGTATCCATCGAAATAGCGCTTTTCTGAAGAAGGCACACTACCCATCGTCTTCAAGTAATCGTTAGGCGTATTTCTTCCGAACGACACATCATACTCGTAATCGGTGGTCAGAGCCTGGAATCCCAACTGCATCTTCACATCATGCTTTTTGGCGAAAGTCTTTTGGATATCTGCATTCACATGATAGAACATATTCATAGTGTAGTTGGTTCCCACTCTCACTGTGTTGTTGGCATCGCCATAACGGTCGGTTATAAACTTGATTGCCTGTGAGGTAACACCCGGAATAAACATATTTTCCTGGTTGTAGTTGTAGTACAAGCCTACAATGCCATTCAAGGTAAGCCACTGTGCTGGGCGATACACCAACTGCACCTTGGCATTCACATCATACTGTTTCTGGGTAGCCTCAACGGTATTCACCACCGCCAACGGGTTGGATACATAATAATCGTCAATGGCACCATATTTATAGGTACTATAGTTGGAAATCAACTTGCCGTAAATATCGGTACTATATGGCGAGAGCAATGGAGAACGACGATATGCCGCCAACATTGGATTTGCCTCGTAGTTCATGCCCTGTTCCATGAAGTTGCCCTTCATGTAAGCAGTGTTGACAGACGCCAGAATTTCCAACTTACGACTCACCAGGACAGACGCATTGATTTGCGCATTATAGCGGTCGTTGTTTGTATTCTTCAAGGTTCCCCGATCGCCATTATAGCCCAAAGAGATGTTATACTTGGCGATGGCATCACCACCTTCTACTCTAAACAGATAGTCCATGGTAGAAGAGTTGCGCAACACCTCATCCTGCCAATTTGTGTTGAAGCTATAAAGCTCGGCATTATTGGCATGCGGATTTGACAGGAAGGTGAAATCATTAAAGAAAGCCTCCTGATTGGCGTAATGCGTCAAGCCCATATCCGTGAGATAACTCTTGTATTGGGTTGAGTTCATCAGAGGCAAACGGCTCTTGTTCCAATTGAATCCATAGATGGCATTGAAAGAGATGCGAGTGTTCATGTTTTCCTTGGAAGCCTGATCGGTTTCGATGAGTATCACACCATTGTTGGCAAGAGAACCATAGATTGCAGTAGCACCATCCTTGAGCACCGTGATATTCTTGATGTCCTGGCCGTTAAGAGCCTCGAAGACAGAACGGCTCAAACCGCCTATTACCTTCGACTCATTCTTGTCAGGCATGAATGGCACACCATTGATGACAACCAACGGATTGCCATCGCCTATGATGGTCTTCAAGCCTCGTATCTGCATATTGGCACCCTCACCAGGAATTCCGCCCTTATTGACAACACGCAAACCAGGCAATCCACTTTGCATCGCCTTCTCTACGGTCATAGAACCAAGTGCGAAGTCCTTACGGTTGATATTATTTCTACCCACTATGGCAGGGTCATTTTCCACGATCTCATGAGGAAGAACAACCGACTCGTTATAGCGAGAAGTCTTGTTTGAAATGAGGTGTACAACGATTTGCTTCCCTAGTTCATGCTTCTTCAGATGTTCCGTCTTATTGAAATATCCCTCATGGCGGAAAGTGAGCATAACATTCTCTTTGCAATCCTTGATGGTAAACATACCATTGGCATCTGTGCGCACAGCACCCTTGCCAGGCATCGAAATAACCACATTTGCTACCGGTTGCCCATCGTTGCCTATCACCTTACCTTGCAAGTCTTGCGCCTGAAGATTAGCCGAAAGTGCGAGAACGGCACTCAGCAAGAGTGCGCCCTTCACGTTTCCTCTGGCATATTTAGAAATATAGCTTTTCATCATTATCTATTTTTTCGAAAACAGTCAATATTAGTAGTTGTCTTTGGTTGGACGCAAGCACCAGTGGTTGAATACCATCGTGGTGTTGCCATTCCAAGTAGGACTAGCGATTTCTACCGTGATTTCCACAGGAGAGCCATCGCCCTTTACATCTGGGATTTCCAACTCGCTGATAACAGTACCACCATCCGTATCGTAGTTTCCTGCTTTCTTGTTGGTAGAAAGATTATCAGCAGAAGGATCATAACCTTCGATGAATTTTCCAGGATTACGGTCGTAGTGGAATGTTGTGGTTGAACCCAAGGTGATTGGGTCGGAAACTGCCACGACATCGGTACTTCCCTTGACACGAACCTTGAAGGTGATTTCCATGTTCTGATTCTGCTTAGAACCAAAACTCAGGGTGTATTTGCCCGGTGGTATCGGGAATGGCTTGATTCCCGTCACCGTCAGGTTGCTCTTCAGCCAGTCTTTCTTCACCATTTCCATACGAGTAGGATAAGTCTCGAAGATACGCTTACATGGCGTGAATACCAACTGCCAGTCGCCTGAGGCATCATCACCCACGGTCAAGTCCAAGGTTCGGCACTCATGCTTTGGCCATACGCCCTGCAAAGGAGTCCATGCGGCAACCGCAGTGGTACAAGCCTTAAACTGCATGTTCAACATCTGGAAGAAACTCTCCTTCTGTTCGGCACTACAGAACTCATAAATGCTAAAGTCTTCCTTGAGACGCCAAATCAAGACGTTGTTAGGAATATGGAGTCTGGTCACCTGGTAAGCAATTCCATTAGACAATTCGATAGGAGTAGGATTGATTTGCTGAACCGAAGTCTTCCAATACTTAGAGAAGATACTGGTCAACATATCGTTCTCCTCATCCTTACTCAGCAAAGTCTCTGGTGTAAGCTTCTTATCGAAGAAGGCAGCATCCATGATCCAATGGCGCATCGTATATTCGAAATTATACTGACGCTCGGCATTCCACTCATCCCACAAGCCCCATTTCTGCAAACGGACCTTGGCATCTGCTATCGCCTCTTCTACCACGGCATTACTTGTCAGAAGCAAGGTAGCGGTAAGAGACTCAGAACTCAAATCGAAGTTCTTCTCCAGGAAGTGAGTGTTCTTGTAAATAAACACAGAGTCATAAACCGTATTACCCTCGTCGTTCACACCGATAGGCTTGCTGTTCTTCTTATCGAATTCCTTCGTTCCACTAGCCAGGATGCTATCTCTCAAGATAGAATAGTTATCATCCAGATTCGTGATATAATCATAGATTGACTTCGGAATGTTCAACAGAGAAGAAAGAACATAGATGTAGCCCGAGTTGGTTTTCACCACCTTCTTGACAGCAGAAGTACCAAACATAATGTGTCCGGCTATCTTTCCCTCGTTGCGGGCGGCATCATCCAAATCTACATTGATGTATTTACCATGCCACATCATGATGCGCATGTTGTTGCCTTCGGTCTTCAAGTTGGCAGGAGAAACAGCGATATCACTAACATGAGCCTTGACGGCATTATCGATTTCAGCCTCCTTCCCTGCTGGTGCCTGAAAGTCACTGTTTTCAACCACAAGCATGGTGCTCAACTGATTCTTCTGCTCCAATGCAGTAAAGATACCGTGGCTCTTGAACAATTCGTTGATGGATGAGTATTCAGGCTCCTTAGAAAGATATTCCTCGCTACTCATATCTACAACCACCAATTCATCAGAGTTCACAGTGGTCTCGATATTCTTGAAATAATCCTTGTCTGACAGTTCAGAGCAAGCCCCCAAGAGCATCACTGCCGAGAAAGCCAACAAATAGATAAACTTATTGCGTTTCATTTTTCCAAATCTTTTAAGTTATTATCTTTCATCTTAGTCGTTCACCGGCACGAATGTGATGGTGTCAAACTGCAACGAGAAGTTCTTATTGGTAGAGGCAGCACCATCCTTCACCTTGAACGAGAAGGTATGAGAAGATGTGCTATCAAACTCTATCTCATCATAAAGCACGGTGGTATAAACACCTGGAAGCACTACGTTTGAAGAAGATTTCACCAAGGTGTAAGGAGCCACATAGTTGCGATCCTTACCATCGAAGGTTACTTCTAAGGTTCCACCAGAGCCATCAGTCTTCTGACGCATAAAGTTGTGACTGGTTGTATAAACCACATCCAACAACACCTTATACTTTCCTCTTACCAAGGTAGGAGTCTGCATGCTTGCCGTACCGGTATTTCCAAGGTTGAACACAATGCAATCGTTGTTGTTAGCCTGCTTGGCACCATACTCAATCGCCTTGTCGGCTGGCTTCAATGTTGTATAATAGCAAATTGGAGCAAAGGTGGTATTCTTGGTCTCTGTCTCGCTATGAGTAAAGCAAGATGCCCGACTCAGGGAAACCAACTGCTGCTTGGTGCTTGCAACTTCAGGCTGATACTCTACAGAGGCATCTTCAACAAGGCTCTTGATTTCATTGTCGGCAGCCAGGTCCCATACTACCATCTGCTGGGCTGGTTCCCAAACCGGCATCCAGCTATCCACCTGGTGCAGGTAACCATTCAAGGCAAGTACATTCGATTCATTCTCTACGAAATGAACAGGAGTGCCGCTCGCAGTATTGATGGCATAACGCTCAGCAGCTGCCGTCTTGGTGGTATCGGTGGTCAGGGTAAATACAAGGTTACTGGCACCTGTTGACCACAATCGACTGGTATTGTCACCTTGAACGGTACCCATGGCATCCAGGGTATTCTTACTATTAATAATGTGGTAGCCCACATAAGCACGGAGTAAGGAATCGGCAGAAACCGTGGCATCAGTATTCATTTCAGCCAACTTCTGCTTCAACTGTTCCAAAGATGATATGTTTGCCTTCGCAAAGGTGGCATCATTCACCGCCAGCACACTATAGTTACGATTGACCGTAGTCTCTACTCCCTCTACCATCATGGTATCAGTCACTGTATTGAGAATCTTATCCCAGCCAGTCTCCTTTACGGCTTGATTCAAGATACTATATTCACTATTGCCGGAAATTCTATCTGCCAGCGTCTCTACCAATGGTGTCAAGGCAGAAGAAAGCACATAAATCTTACCATTAGAAGCAGGAAGCCCCATTTCTATCACCTGTGCCTGACTATTGCTGTTCGACAGGATAGCCTGCCCCGAATGCTCCACGTCAATCTTGACATTGATTTTATCCTTGGTCAAACTAGTGATACTGGTCTTATTGACAAACTGGTCTGCCTGGATAGAATCTTTCACCGTATGATAAAGTACGAAACTTCTAGCATACTCCTTACTGGCATCAGCCACCTTGGAACCCAATGCAACCTCAAACTTATTCATTGCCTCGTCAGTAGGAGCAAAGACCGTGAAGCTAACTCCATCCGATGACTGGTTGAGCGCATTATAGAGTCCGGAAACATTCAAGACATTCACAAACTCTCCAAATCGCCCATCCTTCTCCAAAGTATTAGAGATAGGCGAGTTCTCATCCGACTTAAAGGTAGAACCTTGGGCAGGATCAGAGCCTATGTCAAAAACAGAAGAATCACAGGAAGCCAACATCAGCATCGCTGCCAAGCCTAAAAAATATATCTTTTTCATTTTCTTTTCTGATTAATTGTTCCTACCAGATTACTTACTATAATAAGGATTCTGAACCAGCAACTGGTTATGCTCAATGTCATTCTGTGGCAATGGGATATACCAAGCATAATTGTCGATGAGCGAAGACTTAATCCATTCTGCCTTGGTTGTCTGATTACCCTCGCAGATATACTCTATAGCCTTATTCTTGTACTTATGGTTATCTATACGGGCCAGCCACAGCAAGTCGTACCAGCGTTTTGCCTCTCCAAAGAACTCCATCTCCTTCTGGTTTAGGATTTCTTCCAAAGCATTTTCCTCACCATAAGATTCCTTCTCGGCATCTGTGATAACAGGCAAGGAAGCACGTTCACGAATCTGGTTTACCAGGTCGATAGCCTCTGAGACATGACCTGTCATCACTTCTGCCTGGGCCTTCATCAAGATGATTTCTGCCACACGATAGAGAATGAAGTTGGCATCCTGATGGAGACGAACACCACCTTCGATGTCTGCCACATCATTGCCGTAATACTTCCAGAGATACTTGGTTCCATTCACCGTAGCGTAGGTGGCCAAATTCATTCTGCCAGTTCGTTCACCAGGATTCATCACCTTAGCCACTTCCTCGTCCATCTTAGCAATGGCATCCGTAGTGAAATTCAAGCCACTATTGGACATCGGGAAAAGACTGAGAGAGAAATTATTGCTCTCTTTTGCCAACTCGTAGTTCCAGTTCAGCTCGAAGATGCTCTCATTGGAGTTACCCGGATAGAAGATGGTGTACCAATCCTGCGTATTCTTCAAGAATCGAGGATAAAATTGTTCACCACTCTTGTTTGCATTGAGAATCATATCACAATACTTCTTGCAGGTATCATAATCCTCGCTCCACAAACTCACATCAGCCATCAAGGCATAAAGAGCCCACTTGGTAACACGTCCCTTGGTCTCCCAATCATTCTCATAGGTTGACTTGGCAGAGTTGGTAGCCAAAGCCGTTTCCAAATCAGCCTTGACCTGCTTCACAATATCTTCCTCGCTATCCTTGGCAACATTCGTATCTTGCGAATCGTCGGTATAAGGATTGAGGATGAGCGGCACCTCCTTGTAATTCTTCACCAAGATGAGATAGCAATAAGCACGCTGGAAATACGCTTCGCAAAGGTGAGAGTTCATAACAGCATCATAATAGGTGTTATCAGAAGCCTGGACCTTTGGTGCATTTTTAATCACAGAGTTGGCAAAGTTGATAATCTTATAAAGAGTACCATAGTCGCACAAAGAATTATCAGGAGTCATCAGGAAATCCTGCAACTTGGTCTCCTTGCTACCATTTGAGAACATTGCACCTCCTCGCAGTTCACCCCACTTGATGAGGCTTGGAACTGCCTGGCGCATCTGGTAATAACCTGAGTTAATGACAGCCTCCACTTCCTCCTTTGACTTCCAATACTCCGTTGAAACTTGTTCATTCTTTGGCAATACATCCAACCAGTCTGTACAGGAAGTAAACGAAAGCGTTACCGTAGCCGCCAACAATAATATATTAATTGTTTTCTTCATTGTGTAATTCACTTAAAAGTTGAGATTGATATTGAACACATAACGCTTAGAGACTGGTGTGGTTGCATTATCCCTCACCAAACTCTTGGCTGATGGCATGCCCACCTCAGGATCCTGACCGGAATAGCTGGTAAAGGTAAAGAGATCGTAACCTGTAGCGTAAATCTTACAAGCAGAAATACCCCATCCCAACTTACTCAAGAATTTCTTTGGTACATTGTAGCAAAGAGTCAAAGTCTTCAAGCGAACATAAGTGGCATCCTCCACGAAACGATCGGAACCCAAATAGTTGTACCCCATACCATAGAGAGCACGAGGAATATCTGTCTGGTCACCTTCCGAGCGCCAACGGTTCAATACCGCAGTTGACTGGTTGTTCTTTCCATACATATTCTCCAGATTCATACGAGCGCTGTTGATTACCTTCTGTCCAAGACGACCATAGAAGACAGTGGTCAAGGAAAGATCTTTCCACTTCAGCGAAAATCCACCACCGAAAATCAGCTTAGGATTGGCATTGCCCAAGTAAACGATATCCTTTTCGTTGATGACACCATCTTTATTGACATCCTCATACTTGGCATCACCAGGATAAACCAAAGTACTACCATTGCGCATAGTGATAGGCTTGCCATTTACATCATACATTACGTTGCCCGCAGCATCCTTGGCATAAGTTTCGTTGGTATTCTGATATACGCCCTTGTAACGATAACCATAGAAAGCACCAATTGGCTGACCCTCCACAATTCTCATGGCATAGTTGCCATTGCCGAAGGTATATTTCTCCTGAGTATAGTTGGCAGGCAACACCTCCACCTTATTAATATTACGTGAGGCATTGGCGTTCACTCTCAATGACCACGGACCTCGCTTGATGACATCATAATCGAAACGAGCCTCAAATCCTTTGTTGCTCAATGAACCTGAATTCATCCAAGATAACTTGGCATAACCAGTGGTACTTGAAATCTCCACATTTCTAGACAACAAGTCGGTGGTCTTCTTGTCATAATAATCCAAAGTTATGTTCAATCTGTTGAAGAAGCGGAAATCAAAACCTAAGTCCCACTCACGAGTTGACTCCCACTTCAATTTATCCAACTGCATGCGAGACGGATAAATGACAGGATTGGTTACGTATGTGCCCATGCTCTGGAATGCACCGTAATAGTCAGAAGAGCCACTAGGAGATTTACCCGTCCAAGCCAAACTAGCGCGAACCTTGGCCTCATTCACCACCTTGTGGAAGCCATCAGACCAAAAATGCTCTCTATCAATATTCCAAGCCAATCCGCAACTAGGATAAGTAGCAAAACGATTGTTTCTACCCATAGATGAGTTACCCTCATAATTGATGGTTCCATTCAATACATAACGGCTATCATAGTTATACACTACCTGTCCTGTAAGAGTAACCGTGCGTCGCTCATTGGAGGCAGAGTTAGCTCCTGCCACCGCACTACCAATCACAGGGTCTGAAAGATTTGCCGAAGCATTTCCATAAGTGGAATTAGAAGTACTTGTACTTTCTGACTGGTAGGTACGAAATACACCCGTAGCCGTCAAGCCATGTTTCTCGCCAAACACCTTATTATATAAGAGTTTCCATTCCGACTGCAAAGAGTAAGCATCCGAAGTTGCATCAATAGCCTGATTGGCATAGATACTATTCATCAAGACACCCGTAGCAGCCTGTGGCAAGAACTTATTGTTCTTCTGAGTCTTCATATACAAAGACACCCATCCTCTGAAGCGAAGATCAAACGGAAAGTCATATTCCATCGTAACCGTCATCTTCTCATCACGGACATTGGTCTTATTAAAGCCCAACTCTGCCATAGCTACAGGATTAAAATGATTACCCTTGCTACCACTCATAGAGAATGAGCCTTCGTAGGAAGAATTCAAAGAGAAGTATTGGTCGGTAGGCAAACCTGTTGTTGGGTCTATCCAATAAGGAGACTTGTTAGGCATGGAAGATTGTGCCATCGAGCGAACATTATCCAACACATTCGCATCCTTCTTGGTATTAACGAAAGAGAAATCGGTATGCACGCGCAAACGGTCTGAGAAATTGTAAGTCACTCTCAACTGTGATGTCAAACGAGTAAGCCCCGTACCCTTTGTTGTTCCTTCCTCATTCAAGTAGCCCAAGGAGAAACGATATCTGGCCTTTTCGCCACCACCCGACATATCAAAGTTATTATCAGAAGTCAAGGCATTCTGCTTGACCGCATCCAACCAATCAGTATTCTGATTATACTCGTTGTAATACTGATAATTAGGATTGTAATTGATAGGATCTGCATTGAACAGCATATCCAGCTCGGCAGAAGCATTAGACAAGCCTTTGGCATTGGCTGCATTCCAAAGCGCATCCTGCATCATGGCAGTATATTGACGTCCATTCAACAAAGGAATGGAAGAAGGCTCCTGCTTGACAGTCCACTTAGAAGAGAAGTTGAAGCGAGTTTTACCCATCGCACCTTTCTTGGTATTAATGAGAAGCACACCATTGGAACCCTTGGAGCCATAAATAGCTGTTGCGGCACCATCTTTAAGTACATCGATGCTCTCGATATTAGATGGAGCAATATTCAACAAGGCACCAAAGTCTTCTGAATTAGCGGTAGCAAAATCGAAGTCATCGCTGATATTGGCATCGTATGGTACACCATCAACAACAATCAGTGGATTAGCATCGCCTGTCAATGTATTGGTACCACGAATCTGCATGGTATTCTTGGCACCAGGATCACCACCCATGGTGATATCAAGACCTGAAATCTGACCCTGCAAGGCATCCTCTATAGAGGTTACCGGAGAAGCATCAACGATATCAGCCAAATTGATAGACTGTACTGAAGAAGTACGTTCCATCTTTGTGATACCCATATTATCACGTCGGTTCGCAGTGACGGTTACCTCTCCCAATTCGGTCTTGGTATCATCCTTCAACTGGAAATCCGCCTTTGTCTGTCCTGTATATTTCACCTTGATGGTTTTCATACCGATGAAAGATACCTGTAAGCTAAGATTCTTGGCATCGGCAGGTACCTGAAGGCTATAGTTACCATCCATATCTGTAGTCACACCCTTGACATATCGGTTTTGGGTATTCACCAACACCACATTGGCACCAATGATAGGTTCATTGAACTTAGCATCGGTTACATTACCCGTAATAACCTGTTGAGCAGCTGCGCCGATAACACAAGCCACCCACATGATGGTCAAGCATGCGAGCCTCATTACGTTATTAGTCTTAATCTTTTCCATATTGATTGTTTATTTCAATAATCCGTCAATAAAATGAATACATCCGTCGTTGAATGCAAATGGGAAGTAAGAGTACTTGGAATCTATAGGTACAACCTCATCGGAACCTACCAACTTCACACTCAGAGAACTTCCACCATCAATGATTTCCAACTTCGTGGTCAAGGACTTGGTAATGAATTGTCCCTTGCAACTTGATCCCAAGAATGGATAGTCTGTGAAGACATTCTCTTCGCTTGAGACGAAGTAGTCGGTTACCCAAGCCTGCAGCTGAGCCTTCTCGGTGGCAGTCAACTTTGCCGTAGCCTTATAGTTACCATTGGCATCAAAGAGTTTCTTGTAACCAGGAACCTTTTGATAGTTCGTGCTTATCGCCTCGTTGGTTGGCACAAAAACAATTTGTCTGCCATCGGTGACATAAGCATCATCAGAAGGGAATGCCAAAGTTGTACCCGATACAAGACCTGCCTTATTGAGCAACTGTGCAAAGAGATAGTACTCAAAGTTGGCATCATTGCACACAGCCAAGGCATGCTTCACACCATCACCAGACTGACGCTTAAAGATAGACTTAGCATCATAAGCGTATGCCTTTCCGTTGCTCCAAGAGTTACCCGCATTGGTTATCTCATGGAAAGCCACAAATGGATCTTCCGTATTACTTGGATTGAGCAGCTGATTGAAGTTGGCATTGTTGGTTATCTTACCATCCTTCACAAACCAATAGTTGAAAGGTGCATAAGTATCTACCACCTGCAATCCTTCTGTCTTCAATTCCTTCACCTGATCAGAGATGTGTATGTTTACCAAATTCAGTTTGGCATTATCTCCCATCTGCACGAAGGCACCAGCATCAGAACTATACTCCTGCAATTCTTTGCCACTGATAGTGGTATAAAGACGCATCTGCGGATCAGCAGTTTCAAACTGCGCATTAGACGGAATCAAGGAAACAAACTGAGAGTTATCGGCTGCGAAAGACGAAGTCAAGCCCGAACCATCCAAGGTATAGAGATAACAATTGTAGTTCACATCCTTGAAGGCTGGTGCCACCACCGAAGAGAAGATAGCCGGGGCTGTCATCTCGTCCATTCCATAGAGGAAACCATTAGTGCAAACCTTTCTTCTACTCTGATGAATGTTTGCCGGATCAAAGTTCACCGTAGTACCAAAGACGGTTTTTACCTTTCCCTCTTTAATTTCCGTAGGCATCACCGGGAACTTACTGTCAGCAAACATCTGCATCACGAAATATCGCTTAATCAACGGATCCAAACTATTGATGTTGCCATATCCCTGTTCTGGAGTCCAGAATGTCTTGAAGAATTGAGTCAGAGCCTGGTTGGTTGGCGCAAAGATACTATATCCTTGTGACTCTAGGTAGTAAGTTTGCATATAAGCTTTATCGCTTCCTGCAAAGGTCCACTCGTAGGCGATATTTGGCAAACTGCCATGAGAACGCAAATAAGCCGTATAACCCAAAGTCTGATTGGTTTCCTTCAGAGCCTCCGTATAAGTTTCATAAGAATTATAGAGGTTGAAGAACTCAGAATAGTCTGCATTGTTCTTCAATTCATCATAAATGGTATTCACGGGTTCGATAACCTGATCGACATGATACAGATAGCCGTTATCTGTGATGACATTATTCTCATCATTAACAGCAGCATTGGCAATGTTGAAGCCATCACCTGCATGAGCCTCACCATACCATTGGGTATTTGGATAGAAATAATGATAATCAGCAGCAGCATCTGCGATACCCTTGGTCTCAAAATACTTGGAAGAGAATACCGGTAGATATCTTTCATAATGATACACGCTGATATCTTTGGCAGAACCATCAATGGCAGCAGAAACCTGCTCGATGGCATCCTGGCTATGAGTGCGATGCTTGTAAAAAAGTCCTGCATTCAATTTCTTGTCTGCCTCAGTAGCAGCATCGCCATCGTTAGGACGAAAGTTCACCATTTTATCCCAGTCAAAGGCATAATACATCAGGTGCATACCAATCAAATTCTTTACAAATTGAGGATTTGCCTGGTACATCTCATCGATAGAACTATAACCTTTCTCTGTTAAATACTTACCAAATGCTTCATCATCCGGCGCTGCAACTGTCACAATACTCTTACCAGCAACAACACCATCATTGCCGGTCAAGTCAATTCCGTGTAAAAAAATGCTGTAGTTACCTTCCTTCTGAAGAACCTCATAGGCATTTCCCTTCAACCAACTTGGTACTTTATAGTGATCATTATCTTCCAACTTATCACTACAAGAGAAGAAAAGGCAAGGCGTGAGTAAAAACATTCCGCCCAACACGCATTTTTGCCAATAAATCTTATTCATAATTTAGTCTTTAGATTCCAATTGTTTGTTAAGCAGCTTCATATTCTGGTTAGGCTTCTTTATAAGAACAATAGTGCTGCATAAAAACTATCGTTCAGAGGCTTATACGATGGCAAAGTTACTCATTTTTTTAGAAAGAAATGAATAACCTGGAAACAAATCGCACCTCAGTGTACAATATTAGTTACCTCAGAAACCTTTGATTATCTTACTATTTTACGAGTAAACACTTCGCCATTCTTGGTTGTAATACGATACATAAAAGTACCTTTACCTACCGCTGCTATTTTCTTACCCGACATATCGAAGCATTCTATCTTCTTGATATCTTTGCCAGCCAAGACATCTTTGATCGATGTGGGATTGTCAACAACCTTCACCACACCTTCCGTGGCGAGTTTTGACAAATCCCAAGTCTGACCATCGCCAGGAGTTTCAGGAATCATCTGCACTTTGCCATTCACCTTTACTCCGGCAGAGAAAACTGGAATCGTCTCACCATCCACGAAGAACAAAGCATCAGCTTCATCTCCTATCTGAATCACGGCTTCATCTTCCAGCGTCACCGAACCGGCACTGATTGTATTATAAGAAGAACCATCTGTCAGAAGACTTACGACACCTCCGGTTCTCACCTCCAGGTTTCCCTTCAAGGTCAATCTCGCACCATTGGCACCTTCCTCTACATCGCCAGCCTGGAGTTTACCTCCTTCATAAATTCTTACAACACCCGCAATACTTCCCTTACCAGAAAGGATGGCATCTTTCATGACGTTCACGGCGCCTGTGCCACTATTCGTTCCATTAACTATAAGGTTACCTTTCAATACATTGGTAATTCCCTTATAATCGTTGTTACCCGTCAAGCGCCAGTAACCAGTACCCGTCTTCGTAATAGAAACAGTTCCCTGGTAACCTCTTCCACCCGCAGCCCAGTTGTTAATCTTGCCGGCAAAAGTCTCGTTGGTATTTGCCGAACCCACCGTCCAAGTACAAGTGAAGCCCTTGGTCTTCTTGCTCGAACCACTGAGATAAGTTTTCGAAGAACCCGACAAACCACCAATCTTCAGATTCGAGTTGGTTTCCCATGAAGCCAAGCGGGTATTACCCGTTGCCTCAACCACAGCATTCGGCATCGTAACACTGCCACTGTTGAACAAGAGCAACGAGCCGTCTTTCTCAGAAGATACACCATTTGCAATCAGGCGCCCCGTAAACTCAGTATAGTTGCCCTGAAGATACTCACGCAGATAAGGAATGTTCAACTGCAAGTTGCCGGAACCCGTCACCTTGTTCTTCATGTAGCAGAAGCGGTTAGGCGAGAACTGGGAGGTAGTACCTTCCTTCACCTCAATAGGGAAAGAATAGGTTTCATAACCATTAGGCTCTCCTTTTGTCTTGAATTCTCCACCAGCCATTACGAGTTTAGAAGATGAGCCGATACCCGCTTTGGATATATCTGTTGTTGATAGATTTAGCTTGCCACCACGAAGAATGGTTGCTCCCTTGTAGCCAAAGAACTTATTGGTACCGATGGTAACCTGACCTTCACCATTGAAAGCCAAATTGCCATCACCCTCGAACACACCGTTCAGAGTTACAGTTGCATCCCCTTTTGCTATGTTCAGTTCCGTTTCACTCTTAACCTGTGCTGCTCTATCTGTAGAGGTTGTGCCACCTGTATATAAATAGGTACCACCATCAAAGATCCAACTTTGAGCAAAGTTGGCACTTGCTCCTATCGCACTAGGCTCACTTCCATTCTTCAGAGAATTAATCTCCAAGATGCCTTCATGAAGAATCGTCGGACCGGTATAACTATTCAATGTATTCAAAACCAACGTGCCTTCGCCTCCCTTATTGACAGAAGCCTCACCACTAATGGCTCCAGCTCCTTCAACAGCTACCCTGCCATTGCCTTTCACAACTACAACGGCTGGCGAAACAGTCTCACTCAAATTCACATTAATGTCACCAGCGGCATCAAAAAGCACATTTTTGCCATTAACAAAGACATCCTGTCCCTTATTCCAACTCTTACTCTTCAAATCCCAATCGGTAGCAGACGGATTCCAGATCAAGTCAGGCTGATAGGAATCAATATCCACCATACCAGTCTCCACAGGACGAGTTGTCATGGTGAGTTCTGGAGAATATTCAGAATACTTGCCGGCATCAGCAAAAGCTCTCACTCTTACCAAGTAAGCTACACCAGGTTCCAAGCCCTCGATGGTATAGGAAGTACTATTGGCTGCCATACGGGCCACTTTCTTCCACTGATTCTCACCTTTCTTCGTTACTTCAACGCAGAATCCATCTTCTGCATAGGTATAGTCACGCCATTTCAACTTAATGGAAGAACTGGTAGAAGAAACAAACTCTACGCACATTGGCATACGGAGGAAATAGTCGCGGTCAGCTACGGTAATGCTATTGATATAATTCTCAATATTAGCATAACCATTAGTAGCAATCACCAAGGCATCATCCTTGTTAGGGTCGGTACCATTAGCCTTTTCCCAAGCATCAGGCATACCATCGCCATCGCTATCTATCTTCTTGTTTCCGCCCCAAACCGTCCATTTGTCAGGCGTACCATATGGAAGATTTTCCTCATTTGCCAATAACTCTCCTTGCTTGCCCAAGGAGTTCACCTCATCCACCATGTAACAATCGCTGTAATCACGATAAGGCAGAGAAGCACCCACTATCGGAAGAAGATTCTCCAACAATGTGTTTCCTGCCCACTTAGGCATCTCAGGATAATCATAACGGATTGACTGGCGTACGCCAGCAGCATAGTTGGTTACTTCCTTTGGATCAAACTTGCCATCCATATTGCTATCTTGCCAATTGTCCTCTCCATAGAAGTTGAAGGCACCCTCGCCAGCGCCACCAGAGAAGGCATTGCTACCATTGGCAGGACCATTAATGAAAAGATTTCCTTCTATGTTCACAAAGGAATCTCCCTTGGAGTCTCCACCCATAATATAGCATCCATTCTTCCAGTTATACACTATGTTATTTACATACTGGTTGATGCCTTTTATCTTATTGTTACGAGTAGCATTGTCGATATACAGGTTACGATAAAGGGAAATATAATCTGACTGCATCAAACCACCAGCACTATGAGGCATCAGTCCCTGTCCCATGATACAGTTGGAGATGGTGATGTAATCAGGATGCTTTCCCTTATTATCAGGATTGATAGAGAAAGTCTCATCTAATCCCCAAGAGAAGGAGCAATGGTCAAAAATCATGTTCTGACCATAAGCAATACCTGCCGCATCCTTACCCGAGCTACCTTTATGACCCATACGAAAACGCATGTGGCGCACGATGATATTGTCTGCACCAGAGAAGGAAACGCCATTGCCATAGACGGTGATTCCTTCACCTGGTGCCGTCTGTCCCGCAATATACAGATTATTCTTGAATACCAAACGGTCTTTGATATTGATGACACCAGCTACATCGAAGACGACGAAACGGTTAGGCTGACTGATTGCATCGCGCAAAGAGCCGGAACCAGAGTCGTTCAGGTTGGTGACATGATAAACTGCTCCACCTTGACGCGCTCCTGCTGCAAAACGTCCCCAGCCCTGAGCATCAGGAAAGGCCAACTGCTGTGCTTGTGCAGCCAGGCTGCCTCCAGCCAACAAGGCTGAAAACAATATTTTATTTGTTCTATTCATCAATAGTTCGTTAATAATTCAATAATGTGCTAAGCAGCTATACGCTGTAAGCACG